>Ga0307509_10004249_pt1 | contig 20876 bp, 16 predicted proteins | sample 10_EM_MG_FD_202245 | JGI IMG/M metagenome (GOLD analysis project Ga0307509, IMG submission 202245) | Populus trichocarpa ectomycorrhiza microbial communities from riparian zone in the Pacific Northwest, United States - 10_EM | ecosystem: Host-associated > Plants > Roots > Unclassified | place... | reverse complement strand
GAGGGCCGCATTGCGGAGCTCGAGGACAAGCTCGCGCGCGCCGACATCATCGACATCAGCAAGCTCTCCGGCGACACGATCATGTTTGGCGCGACCGTCACGCTGATCGACGAGGACACCGAGAAGAAGGCGGTGTGGATGATCGTCGGCGAGGTCGAGGCGGACGCCAAGAAGGGCCGCATCTCCATCACCTCGCCGCTGGCGCGGGCCCTGATCGGAAAGAAGAAGGGCGCCTCGGTGGAGGTGGTGACCCCCGGTGGCGCCAAGGCCTACGAGATCACCAAGGTTGAGTGGCGCTAGCCTGTTCATCTCCGGCCCGGCCCCGAAGGCCAGCTGCCGTCACCTTCCGCAGTTGCGAAAAGCCGCCTCCGACGCGGCTTTTTCGTTGTCTGACGCGTTGCTGCGCGGCAGCGGAAGGGGGCTCGCGCAACTGTGTTGTTGATGAACGGGGTTCATCGACACATGCCGGTGACGAACCACCTTGACTGGGATAAGTGCTCAGTTCCTGCTTGTCCAAACTCGGGGGAAAGATATGGACCAGATGTTCTCCAACATATTCTCTAAATGGCAGCCGACTGCGCTCAGCCTGTTTCGTATCATCACCGGACTGATGCTGTTCCAGTTCGGCGTGGCGAAGATCCTGAAATTTCCGGATACGCCCTTCGCAAAAGTCGAGATTACGTCGCTCTATGGCGCCGCCGGCTGCATCGAACTGATCTTCGGCGGACTTCTCATTTTGGGGCTCTTCACGCGTCCGGTCGCCTTCCTTCTGTGCGGCGAAATGGCCTTCGCCTATTTCATCGGACATTTCCCGAAGAACGTTTACCCAATCATCAACGGCGGCAGCTTGGCGATCGAGCTCTGCTTCGCCTGCCTGCTTCTGGCCACCGCCGGCGGCGGACCGATCAGCGTCGATGCCATGATGGGCAAGAAGAGCTGAAGCATAGTGCGTCGTTCCGGGCTGGTCCGCAGGACCAGCCCTGGAATCTCGAGATTCCCGATGCGCAATTGCGCATCTGAGGGTCGCTCGCTTCTCAGTCTCGCCCCGGAATGACGGCTTCATCAGCCTCGCGCCTTGACCTCCAGCGGCACCGCCGCCTCATATTTTGAATTGTGCAGCACCAGCGACGTCCTGACATTGCGCACATGCGGGGCCGCGGTCAGGTGGGTCACGAAGTCTTGGAAGGTCGCCATGTCCGGCGCGACGCATTTCAGGATGAAATCCACTTCCCCCGACAGCATCCAGCACTCCCGGACCAGGGGTTCCGCGCGCACGAACTCCTCGAATGCCCGCAGATCCGCGTCAGCCTGGCTGGAAAGATGAACGGCGGCGAACACGGTGACATCGAAGCCGAGCCTTCGGGCGTCAAGCAAGCCGCGGTAGCCCTGGATGTAACCCTCCTCCTCCAGAGTTCGCACCCGGCGCAAGCAGGGCGGTGGCGAAATACCGACGCGCTTGGCCAACTCGACATTGGTGATTCGGCCGTCGGCCTGGATCTCGCTCAGGATTTTGAGGTCGATCTCATCAAGATTCTTCGACACGGAATTGCGAGGTCCAATAAGGGGGTCTTCGGGATGGGAAAGCCGCTGGAATCACCAGCCGGCGCGTATGCCCGCAACTCTCTTAGCCTAGGTCGAGCACCTTGCGCAATTTTATTGCGCGTATTTTGAACACCAACCGTGTTGTGAAGAGAAAATTCGCCGATATGGATTGCAATTCTTGCATAGCTTGGCAGAAACCCTAGATTTGGATCCTCAACTCGACGGAGTTGGGGGTGTTTTTAGGAATATTCCCATCATCGCCACCATCCTGAGACGAGAAGCGCCTCCATGCCCGCCCCCATTCACGCCAAGGTTGTCATCATCGGGTCCGGTCCTGCCGGCTACAGCGCGGCGATCTACGCCGCACGCGCGATGCTGGAGCCGGTCCTGATCCAGGGGATGCAGGCCGGCGGCCAGCTGACCATCACGACAGACGTCGAGAACTACCCCGGCTTTGCCGACGTCATCCAGGGGCCGTGGCTGATGGAGCAGATGGAGAAGCAGGCGGCCCATGTCGGAACCAAGATCGTCACCGATCTCGTCACCAAACTCGAGACGATGCGGCGGCCGTTCCGGCTGACCTGCGACAGCGGCGACGTTTACCTCGCCGAAACCGTGATTCTCGCCACCGGCGCGCAGGCGCGCTGGCTCGGACTGCCGTCGGAAGAGGCGTTCAAGGGCTTTGGCGTGTCGGCCTGCGCAACCTGTGACGGCTTTTTCTACCGCGGCAAGGAAGTCGTCGTTGTCGGCGGCGGCAACACCGCGGTCGAGGAGGCGCTGTTCCTGACCAATTTCGCCTCGCGGGTCACGATCGTCCACCGGCGCGATCATTTCCGCGCCGAGCGCATCCTACAGGACCGGCTGTTCAAGCATCCCAAGATCAAGGTGATCTGGGACAGCGCCGTCGACGAAATCTGCGGAGCCGAGAATCCGTCCAAGGTCACCCATGTGCGGCTGAAGAACGTCAAGAGCGGCACCCGCACGGAGGTGCCGGCTGACGGCGTCTTCATTGCCATCGGGCATGCCCCCGCCACCGAACTGGTCGCGGACCAAGTCAAGCTGAAAAAATCGGGCTATGTCGAAGTGGCGCCGAACTCGACTGCGACCTCGGTGCCCGGCCTGTTCGCCGCCGGCGACGTCGCCGACGAAACCTATCGCCAGGCGGTCACCGCCGCGGGCCTCGGCTGCATGGCGGCGCTCGAGGCTGAACGGTTCCTCGCTCTTCGAGCGAGCGAGCGTGCCGCCGCTGAGTGAAAAACGACAATGGCCAGACCACGCGACGGATTTACCGATATGGATTGGGACAAGCTGAAGGTGTTTCACGCGGCGGCGGAAGCGGGCAGCTTTACCCACGCCGGCGAGCAGCTCGGGCTGTCGCAATCGGCCGTGTCCCGCCAGGTCAGCGCGCTGGAGCAGGAGCTCTCGGTGTCGCTGTTCCATCGCCATGCGCGTGGTCTGATCCTGACGGAACAGGGCGACCTGCTGTTTCGCACCGCGCATGACGTCTTCATGCAGCTGCAGGCCGCGCGCGCCAAATTGACCGACAGCCGCGAGCGGCCGAGCGGCGACCTCAAGATCCAGACTCCGCCGGCGCTGGGCATCAACTGGCTGATTCCGCGGCTCCACGAATTCACCGCGCTCTATCCGGAAATCCGGATTTCGATGATCGTCACCGACGAGGAACTCGACCTGTCGATGCGCGAGGCCGACGTCGCGATTCGCCCCCGCAAGCCGACCCAGCCCGATCTGATCCAGCGCAAGCTATTCTCGATCGGCTTCCATGCCTATTGCTCACCGGACTACATCAAGCGCTTCGGCACGCCACGCACCCTCGACGACCTCGACTCGCATCGCATCATGATGCTGAGCGATGCGCAGGTTCAGCCGCACCTGCAGAACCGCAGCTGGCTGATCGATGCCGGCCGCAACGGCTCGGGACCGCGCGAAGCCTATTTCAAGGTCAACAATATTCTTGGCCTCGTGCGCGCCTGCCAGCAGGGATTGGGAATCGCGGCGTTGCCGGACTATCTGGTGGAAGACAACAGCCGGTTGGTGCAGCTGTTCGGCGAAGCCGACTCGATTCAGCTCGATACCTATTTCGTCTATCCCGAAGAGTTGAAGACGGTCGCGCGCGTGCAGGTGTTCCGCGACTTCGTGGTGAGCAAGGCGCAACGCTGGCCGTCCTGATTTTGCGCATGACTGACATGCGGCCTGGATGCTTGCTGCAGAGCACGCCTGGAGATCATAATGACTACGTACTGAGCAGTCGCGTCGCGCATATGTCCCCCTCCTCCAGCGGCGCGATAGCTCAGTCATCCCTCTTGGAAGGTGATTGTGTCGGCCAAACATGGCCAATACCTCAAGCCGGGCTCAATCGAGCCCGGCTTTTTTTTGAGCCGACGTGGTGGCCTTCGCCCACGGACTCGCCGCGACCGGGCTGTTTTTCGCAAGGTTGTATCGTGTCTTCAATGCCCGTGCCGCTTCGATCTGAAGTTCCCGGTGGAGTCTTGCCGTGTTTGGCACGGGAATTTCGGAATCGGCGGCACGAGTTGACAGTTTCCGCGGCGAAGCTCATGATTGAGCAATGATCGCAAGGTTGCGCCGCGCATCGTCCTGCAAAAAATCTCCCCGTCCGGGGAGTTCAGATCGACGCGCGCGATAGACTTGACGCCAACGACCGATCCGAAACCCCGCCGCGAGGTCGGGTTTTTTTTGTGTCCCGTCTCCGGATTTTCATCAAGGAGATGGACCCATGAACGATCTTCAAGACCAATTGCGGGGCCTGTGGCTGCCGCTTGTCACGCCGTTCCGGGACGGCGAACTGGACGAGGCGTCGTTGCGCCGCCTCGTGCGCCATTATGCCGGCGAGCCCGTCACTGGATTGATCCTCGCGGCCACCTCGGGCGAGGGCCTCACCCTGAACGGCGCCGAACTGGAGCAGGTGGTCACGCTGGCGCGCGCCGAGCTTGACGAGGGCCACAGCAAACTTCCGCTCTGCCTCGGCCTTTCCGGCGCCGACACGCGCAGGATGCGGGACCAACTCGACGAGACCGCGGCATGGCCGATCGACGGCTATTTGATCGCGAGCCCTTATTACTCGCGGCCCTCGCAACGCGGCCTCCTGCAGCATTTCATCGCGCTCGCCGAGCACGCCTCCTGGCCGATCGTTCTCTACAACATCCCCTACCGCACCTCGGTCAACCTCGCCAACGACACGCTGCTTCGCCTGGCCGAGCACCCGAACATCATCGGGATGAAGGATTGCGGCGCCGACCGCGCGCAATCGATCGAACTGCTGCGCCTGCGCCCCGCGGGCTTCCGTGTCCTCACCGGAGAGGATGCGCTGTGTTTCGAGGCGCTCAGCGATGGTGCCGACGGCGCCATCCTGCTGTCGGCCCATATCGAAACCGATCAATTCGCGGCGATGCTGACACATCTTGCGTTGGGCGATCGCAACGCCGCGGCCGCCTGCTGGCGCGGCGTGTCCAACCTGACACAGCTGTTGTTCGCGGAGCCGAGCCCGGCGCCGGCCAAATACTGGCTGTCGCAGATCGGATTGATCGATAGCGACGAGGTCCGCTCGCCGATGGTGCAGGTGAGCCACGAACTTGTCGCCCGTCTCGATCAGGAGATCGCGAAGCGTGGACCGCGCCTGCGCGTGTCCACTGCCGAGGGCCGCGATCTCGTGACGTGACTTACGCGCACCTGCTATCCGCATCGCGTTGGTTAAGGCGCGGTTTCACCGGCGCGGCAAAGACGATGCAACCCGCGCCGGCAATCTTCAGGTTTGCGGCTCTTGAGTCCACGGCCCACCAGGAATGGGAGGACTCATGACCACGCCAACAATCCGATGCAGGCTGAACGCCACGCGCGCCGAGAGCATGCAGGATCTGCTGATGATCTCGTCTTTCGGCTTCTGGGCTGTGCTGCTCGGGATGGTGCCGGTGCTCGCCTTGCATGGCTTGATTGGCGGTTAATTTCACCTTGACGCGTCGCCTTGACGCGAGCCGGAAGCGACGTCGCTCGAAAACGCCATCGCGGATTCGCAACGACGCCGCCGAACGGCACGCGGATGTTGGAACCCGCTTCCGACGCAGCGCGGGAACTTCAGATCGAGAAACTCGTTAAAGTCCAAGCGACATCTAAACCTGCTCTTAAAACGATAGCCGTATGAAGATTCCAGGAATCACAAAAAAGCGGGGACGTCGTGAACAGACGAAATAGTCCGGCTCTTGAACAAAAGGGCTTCGCCACCGAAGATATTCTCTGGGCGACCGGCATCTGGTCGGTGATTCTGTGCCTGTCGCCGGTGATCTTCTTCTATGTGCTGATGGTGGCCTGAAGAAATGAAATAACGCGCGGGCGACGCCGCGCGTTCATGACCGAGGCAGCGACTCAGAAAGCTACGCCGCCTGCTTGTGCATGGCGCCATTGCCCGACGCGGCCCCGCGGATCGCCTTGACCGAGCGCTCGATCGCCGCCCACAAGCGGGCGATTTCCTGCGCGGCGCGACCTTCCGCTGAATACTCACGCACGCCTTCGCCATGGCTGAGCGCCATCAGCAGATCGGACCGGTTGGTGATCTGCCCACCCCAAACCGGGGCGCGAAACTTGGCAAGCGCCTCGCGTGCGATGCTGACGATCGGGCTTTCGGCCTCGTCCCTGCGGGCCGGCGCTCCATTCAGCACCACCGCGTAGGGCTTGCGCGCCGCACGGCAGGTCTGGATGGTTTCCTGCACCGCATTGACGTCGAACACGCCTGGGCGAGCCGGGATGATGACCAGCGTGGCGTTCTTGATGGCGTCATCGACAACCGCCGACAGATTGGGCGGCGTGTCGATCAGGACCCATTCGTAGCCGTCACGCCTGGCGGCCGCGACGATGTTGCTGACGGAATTCACGGCGGTCTTGATCGGCGGCTCGTTGGTGCCCCGCAGTTTGTGCCAGAGCGTCAGCGATCCCTGCGGATCGGCATCGATGAGCAAACAGGGCTTGGTCGCCTTGTTGATTTGCGCGGCAAGGTGTGCGGCCAGAGTACTCTTGCCCGAGCCGCCTTTACGCGATGCGAAAACAATGACGTTCATACCTTGGCCTCCAGATTGACCGTGGAGACAAAAATGAATCAGCGTGCTGATTCGTGGAAGGAAAATTTAGCTGCAAGTGTGGCAAAACCGCTGATTGCGGAACAGTCTGGCTTTTGAGTCACACTCTTCCACAAAAGCGCAGTCCTGGTTGGCATTGATTGCGGCAGTGCGTCGACAATCCCCGCAAAATCACGGAACATTCTGCCCCTCTTTTTCGAATCAATCGATAGCGTTGGCGCGCTTCAGTTACGAACGGGCTTGCCCGCGACGTGTCAGCGCGCATCGCAGCATGAACGTGAGAACGTCGATCGGTGCAGCGCGAGTATCGCAAGACGCGCTCGCGGCAACGGAAAGCGCTTCCTGGAATCAGTCAGCAAACCAACATTGGCGTGCGATCACAGGCTGACACCAAAACGCAGGCATCGCTCGACTTGATGTATTGGACTACCGTACGGCCAATACTCTGATCATGATCGATGCCGGCCGCCAGCGCGCGATCAGTCCAGATCTTCCCTGGGCCGTCTCGGCCGGTGCGACCTGTATCGCTTGTGCGTCGCCACCGACGCAACGGAATCGGGCCCTTCGTCGGAGGCCACCTGCCCAGGCGATGATGTGAACTGAGCCCGGCATGCTGGCGACAGCTGCGATCGGTGTTGCGCCATGCAGGCGGTGATGCGGTCGATACTCGGGATCTCGGAGCTGCAAAGACGGAATGCGTCGCCCATGCAGGCCTGTTGTTGCTCAGCGGTGTAGGCCCATGCGCCCGCCGGCAGGATCGAGACCACCGCCCCCATCACCCAGACCGCACGCCAATTCCCGGAACGCGAAACGGACATCGCTCACCCTTCCCCCGCCAGACTCTGTTGGTAAATTCTGGGTGAAGGGTGTCTTCGTGGCAAGCGGACGAATCGTGTCCAGCCGTGGAAAACCCGGCCTGATCATGCAATCGTGGGGACATGTGGCGATAGTGGTACAGTTGGGTGGGCTCGAACCACCGACCTCCTGTTCCACAGACAGGCGCTCTAACCAACTGAGCTACAACTGCATCCTTCGCGCCCCTCCGAAGGGAGGGGCCGAACGGGCCGGAAACTAGGTGCAACGGCCGGCTTTGGCAAGCCGGGAAGTGGCCAAGTTCAAGGCGCATTGCTCCGCGCTGCCGACCGGGCTGGCGGGCGCGAGGCCCGTTCCTTAACGCCTGAGCCGCAAAAGACAAAGCCCGGGCTGCCAGCCCGGGCTTCGTTGATAAAATATTCTCCGTTGCGCTTTCTGCGACGGTCCGACGGGCGGCGTTGATCAGGCCGCCGGCTTGAAGATTTTCGACGCGCTGGTCTTGATCGGCTCGGCGGTTTCGGCCGCGATCTTCTGGGTCAGTTCGCCAAGCTCCTTGGCCTGCGCCGCCAGCGTCTGCGCCTGCTTGCGGGCGTGCGAGGTCCACAGTTCCATCGCCTCGGCGGGCGACTTGATGCCCAGCAGCTCCTGGGCGAATTCCAGATTCGCCGTCGTATTGGCCTTCATGAATTCCATCAGCTTGGTGGAATATTCGCTCGCGCCCTTGGCGGCGGTGGTGAACACGGCCTCGATCGTGACGTTATGGGTCTCGGCGGCATCCTTGAACTTGGCATAGTTGTCGCGGGCCTGTGATACGCCCTTTTCGGCAAAGGCGCGCATCTGCTCGGGGACTTCGAAAGGGATAACGGAGGCAGAGAACGGATCGGTGGAGTTGGTCATCGTTTGATCCTTTGAGATCGGTGGTGTGGGTGTGAAGAGCCCCACCTGGTGGCCCAGGAGGTTGGGGGAACAGCAAACTGGAACACAAAGTGGGGGTGCCTTTGGTGGGGGCGCCTAACTCTACCACTAGTATAGTGTCATTTTTGTGCAACGCAAAGAACTTTGCAGTGCGACGCCGCATGACTGACCCGCCAGCAGCTGGGGTCAGTCCGGTAATGGGTGGCGCCGCGCCGTCGCTGAAAGTCGTACTATGTCAGAAGCCCAATAAAATTGGGTACTTTTGGAATCGCGACTGCAACGTGCAGAATGCCGCAGCACTGCGCGCATTTTGGATTGCGTATACCAGAATGAAGAAGAGCCGCGCCGCAGCGTTGCTAAACCTTTGGTTTTGCTGCGTCGATGGCCGCCCGGCTGACGACCTGCCCCATTTCGCTCGCCTGCTCCGCCAGCGCACGCATCTGTGCCTGCACATACTCGGCGTGCAGCCGCATCACCTCGGAGAGATCCTTGGCGTGCAGCAACGATTGCGCGTAGTCGAGCGAAGACTGCACGTTCTTTTCGGCAAAACTGATTGCCATGGCGCTGACGTCCTTGGCATTGGCGCGGACGGTGGCGCCGCGCTCCTCGATCGAGCCAGCGGCCGCCTGCGCGCTGGCAACAAACGTTTCAAAGGTCTTGCGAGCCTGCTCGAAGCTGGTTTCGGCCATGGCTCGCATGTCCGCGGGGATCTCGAATTTGGGGATCTCGAAACGGTCGCGTGCGTCCTCGCTCATGATCAGCCTCTCCTGATGCCGGGGCTCTTGAAGCCCCCGTCTTGCAATTTCACGATGACCGCGACCCAGAGAAAGGTCCGGAAAAAAGCAGCGCCAATCTATTGCGGCACCCCGACGTTGCCGATCATCGTGGACCTCTGATCGCGAATCGCAACCTTCAACGCGATCCACTGGCCAAAGTTCAAAGGCCCTCTATTAAGGTTAGCGGTATTTTGAGCCGGATAGCCCCCGCCGGCGCGGTGGACCTGCCCTCCTGCAGGAGCGATACTAACGCATAATTAAGCATATCGGTCGCCCGCGGCCGTTTATGACGCACGAGCATCCGTGCCGAGGAAGCGTTCAAGATATCGCGATGAGCATTTCGGAATTCCAGTTGCGAGGCGTCGCCGATCCGCGGCTGGCATTACATGCGACAAGCCCGCTTCCCGCGTGGCTGTTCTCGATCGACGGCAGCCGCGTGCTGTGGGCGAACCCTCCCGCCGCGCGCGCTTTCGGCGCCGCCAATGCCGTGGCGCTGGCCGCGCGCACGTTCGGTCCGGCGGATCTCCACCGGCGGCAGGTGCTGCAGCTTGGGCGGCGGCTGGCGCCCAATGGCATGCCCCGGCTGGAACGTCTGCGCGGCTTCGGCGCCTCGCTCGGCGGGCTCGTCACCTGCGGCTGCGCCAGGATGGATTTTTCCGACGGCAGCGAAGCGATCCTGGTAACGGCAACCAAGCCCGCGGGGCGAACGATGCCGCTGATCGAACGCTTGCAGCGCCTGATCGATGGCAACGACATGCCGATCGCCGTATTCGCCCGTGACGGCCTGTTTGTCGGCGCCAGCGATGCCGCCCGCAAGCTGCTCGGCTTTCGCGACCTCGCAGAGGCCGGACTCGAACAGGCCCGCCATGACGCACTGGCGGCAGGTTACGTCGAGATGCCGATCGGTATCGGCCACGTGAACCTGCACATGATTCTTCAGCGCGTCGGCGCGGGTGCCGATATCGCGCTGCTGGCCTTTGTTCTGCCGCAGGCCGCACAGCAAACACAGGCGACGGAGGCCGAGCCGGACGTGACTGCTACCGAGAGCGTCGAGACCGCCGACGCCAGCACCGACGAGATGGCAGGCGTTGCCCGGGACGAACCTGCCGCGGAGCCAACGGCCGAAATCACGCTGGTCGATGAGTTCGCGGAGCCCGAGCCCACGCCCGTCAGCACTGCGGTGGTGCAACCGCCGGCAGCGGATGATGAGCAACGGGCGCAATCCGGAGAGGCGGCGGCGGAATTCGCGCGCACCGATGTATCAGCGGAACCAGACGCGCAGCCGCAACCATCCCGTCACGCCGTGGACGAGACTCCGGCGGAAACAGCCATGCAACCCTCCCAATCTGCCGCTGACAACGGCGAAGCGACCACGCCGTCCGACCAGGTCTCGTCTCATCTTCACGACATCGCGGCTGGGCCGCGCCGACACCCGCTGCGCTTTACCTGGCAGATCGACGCCGACGACCGCTTCTCGGTCGTCTCAGATGATTTCATTCGCCTCATTGGCCCCGACACCGCCGCCGGCCTCGATCGGCCCTGGTCCGAGATCGCCAACCGTTTCACGCCCGAGTCCGCCAGACGAATCGCGAATGCACTGGCGACGCGCCATACCTGGAGCGCCGTCGCCGTGGACTGGCCAGTTGATGGCGGCGGACGCTTGCCCGTCGAGCTCTCCGGCCTACCGGTCTACGACCGACTTCGCGAATTCGCCGGCTATCGCGGCTTCGGCGTGTGCCGCGATCTCGACGCGCTGACGGAGCTTGCGGCGCTTCGCCGCGCCGACGCGGACGAGCATCGACCCGAACTGCACGTGCTTTCAACCGAGGCGGAACCGGCGCGATCCGGTCATCGTCCCGCCGCAGTTCCGCCCGTGGAACACACCCATGATTCAGCTTTGCAACCAAATGATTCGGAAAAGCCCGTGGAAACACCTGGCAATGTCGTGCCTTTTCGGCCCATCAACGAGCAGCGCACCTCGACTCTCACCCCCATCGAGAACTACGCCTTCGATGAGATCGCCCGGCAACTGTCGGCCCGGCTCGAAAACGATGGCGAGCAGGCCGAGGCGCCCGATCTATCGGATGTCACTGATCTTGCGGAGCCGTCGCTCGGCGTCCCGCCCGTCGCGGAACAACCGCGCAATCAGCCCGAATGGCTGGCGCCACCCGAGCCGCCCGCGCTTGGCGAAAGCCGGCGCGACCGCACCCTGCTCGACCTCTTGCCCACAGGCATCCTGATCTACCGCCTCGACCGGCTGCTCTATGCCAACCCGGCATTTCTCAAGACGATCGGCTATGACAGCCTGAATGCGCTCGAGCAGGCCGGCGGCCTGGACGCGCTTTACGTCGAGGCCGGAATCTCCGGCGCCTCGAGCACCTCTGAAACCGGAACGCCAGTGAGGATTTCGGCCACAGAGATCACCACCGAGGCGGAATCGACCGACGCGCGGCTCCATGCGATTTCCTGGGACGATGATTCCGCGCTCGCCTTGATCCTGTCGCCGGCGCTCGCGCCGCCCGCGACCATCATCGCAGAGCCCATTCCCGCCCATTCGCCCTCGGCGGTCGGCCATGCCAATGCCGAGGAGCTCGGCGCGATCCTCGATACCACGGCCGAAGGCATCATCATGTTCGATTCCGGCGGCAACATCCACGCCTGCAACCGCAGCGCGGAGGCACTGTTCGGCTATGACGGCACTGAACTGATTCGGCGCAATCTGATCGAGCTGTTCGCCCCCGAAAGCAAGTCCATGGTCATGGACTATCTGGAAGCCATCAAGGGCGCGGGCTTTGAAAGCCTGCTCGATCACGGCCGCGAGGTGCTGGGCCGGGTCGCCAAGGGCGGCATCATTCCCTTAGGGATGACCATGGGACGGACCCGTCCCGACGGTCCGAATTTCTTCGCGGTGTTTCGCGATCTCTCGCAGAGCCGCAAGGGCGAAAACGAGTTGCAGCAGGCGCGCCGGCTGTCCGACCGCGCCGCGAATGCCAAGGCTGACTTGCTGGCTAAGATCAGCCACGAGATCCGCACACCGCTGAACGCGATCATCGGCTTTGCCGAAGTGATGCTCGGCGAACGGTTCGGCGCGCTCGGCAACGAACGCTACCTCGAATACATGAAGGACATCCGCAATTCGGGCAAGCGCGTCACCACCATCATCAACGATCTGCTGGAACTGTCGCGCATCGAGACCGGCAAGCTCAACCTCGCCTTCACCAACCAGAATCTCAACGAGCTGGTGGAGAGCTGCGTGACCGCGATGCAGATCCAGGCCAATCGCAACCGCATCATCATCCGCACCTCGCTGGCGCAGGCGCTGCCGTCGGTGGTCGCCGATACGCGGGCGCTGCGCCAGATCGCGATGAACCTGATCGGCAGCTCCATCCAGCTCGCCAAAGCCGGCGGCCAGGTGATCGTCTCGACCGCGCTGTCGGATTTCGGCGAGGTGGTGTTGCGGGTCCGCGATACCGGTCACGGCCTGAACGAGAGCGAACTCGCCGCGGCGCTGGAGCCGTTCCGGAACCAGCCGCCGACGGACCAGGCCTCGGAGGGGTCCGCGGTCAGCCTGTCCCTGACCAAGGCCCTGGTCGAAGCCAATCGCGCGCAGTTCAACATTCGCTCGGCGCCGCACTCGGGCACCATGATCGAAGTGGTGTTTCCGCACGCGCTGGCGCGGGCGCAGTGAGCAGACGTTTCGCCTCGCACCACGTCGCCGCTATTCGGCCGCGTGGCGTAGCGGCTCGGCGGCCTCGACGCTCGCTTGATCGCTGCGGCCGAACCGGGCGTAGAGCGCCGGCAGCACGAACAGTGTCAGCAGGGTCGCGCTGATCAGTCCGCCGATCACGACGGTGGCGATCGGCCGCTGCACCTCAGCCCCGGTGCCGGTCGCAAGCGCCATCGGCACGAAGCCCAGCGAGGCCACCAGCGCGGTCATGGCGACGGGCCGCAGTCGCGTCAACGCACCCTCGCGGATGGCATCGAGCTTGGCGTAGCCGCCTGCCATGAGTTGCTTGATATAGGTCAGCATCACCAGGCCGTTCAGCACGGCGATCCCGGACAGGGCGACAAAGCCGACGGCCGCGGAAATCGAGAATGGCAGACCGCGCAGCCACAGCGCCAGCACGCCACCGGTCAACGCCAGCGGCACGGCGCTAAAGACCAGCAGGGCATCCCGCGCCGAGCCGAGCGCGCCCATCAACAGCAGGAAAATCAGGACGAAGCATACCGGTATGACGATCGCCAGGCGTTGCTGTGCCGCCGTCAGGTTCTCGAACTGCCCGCCCCAGGTGATCCAGTATCCGGCCGGCAACTTCACCTGCGTCGCGATCTGGGCCCGCGCATCACTGACGACCGAAGCGATGTCCCGATCGCGCACATTGGCCGTGACCACCACGCGACGCTTGCCGTTCTCACGGCTGATCTGGTTCGGTCCCTCACCGAGGTTGAACGACGCCACCTCGCCGAGGGGCACCGTCAATGCGGCATTGCCGGCGCTCGGCAACGACACCGGCAGGGACTTGAGCGCGTCAAGATCGTTCCGGGCGGTTTCCGGCAGCCGCACGACGATCTCGAAGAAGCGGTCGCCCTCATACACCACGCCGGCCTCGCGGCCGCCGATTGCGGTGCCGATGACGTCCTGCACCGCGGTCAGGTTCAGACCGCGGCGGGCGATCGCCGCCTTGTCGATCGAGATGTCGAGCACCGCAAGGCCGCTGGCCTGCTCGACCTTGACGTCAACGGCGCCTCGGGTCGTGCGCAGCACTCCGGCCACCTGGTTGGCGGCACGCAACAGCGGCGCGAACTCGTCGCCGAAGATCTTGACGGCGACGTCACCCCGCACGCCGGCCAGGAGCTCGTTGAAGCGCATCTGGATCGGTTGGGTGAATTCGTAGATGTTGCCGGGCAATTCGCGCGCGGCGCGTTCGATCTGCTCGACCAGTTCATCTTTCGTCAGTTTCGGATTGGGCCACTGCGAACGCGGTGTGAGGATGATGAAGGTATCGGTGGCGTTCGGCGGCATCGGGTCGGAGGCGATTTCGGCCGTTCCCGTTTTCGAGAAGACGAACGCGACCTGCGGCAATGCGCTGATTTTGCGCTCGAGATCGAGCTGCATCGCCTGCGCCTGCGCCAGGCTGGTGCTTGGAATGCGCAGCGCATGCATGGCGATGTTTCGCTCATCGAGCGTCGGGATGAACTCCTGGCCAAGTCGCAGGAACAGCAGGGTAGCGACGACAAACAGGCCAACCGCTCCCAGCAACGCGGGCAAGGGGTGACTGACGGCCCCGGCGAGCAGCGGCTGGTACAGCGATTTGAGACGACGAACCGCGACGTTCTCGCCTTCGCTGACGCGTCCGGTAATGACGATCGCGATCAATGCCGGCACGAATGTCATCGACAGCACGAACGCCGCCACCAGCGCGAGGATGACCGTCAGGGCCATCGGCTCGAACATCTTGCCCTCGACCCCGCTGAAGGTCAGCAGCGGCACGTAGACCAGGATGATGATGGCCTGGCCATAGACGCTCGGCCCGATCATCTCTTCGGCCGCGGTCTGCACGGTCCTGAGCCGTTCGGGGATGGTGAGAACACGTCCTTTTGCCTGCTGCCGTTCGGCCAGATGGCGCAGCGTGTTCTCGGTGATGATCACGGCACCATCGACGATCAGCCCGAAATCGAGCGCGCCGAGGCTCATCAGGTTGGCGCTGATCCTGGCCTGCAGCATCCCGGCGGCCGTCATCAGCATGGCCAGCGGAATCACCAGCGCGGTGATGAAGGCTGCGCGGAAATTGCCGAGCAATGCGAACAGCACCAGGATCACCAGCAGCGCCCCCTCGCCGAGATTGGCGCCGACGGTCGCGACCGTGGCATCGACGAGTTCGGTGCGGTTGAGGACCGTCTGAATCTCGACGCCGGCCGGCAAAGCGCGCCTGACCAGGTCAAGCCGCGCGTCAACGGCCTGGGCCACCGTGCGGCTGTTGCTGCCGATCAGCATCAGCGCAGTTCCGACCACGACCTCGCGGCCATTCTCGCTGGCGCTGCCCGTCCTGATCTCACCGCCGATCGTCACCTCGGCCACGTCGCGCACATGGACCGGAATCGCGCCACGCGTACTGACAACGACATCGCCAATGTCCGCGAGGCTTTCCAGGCGGCCGCCGCTGCGCACCGCGATGCCTTCGCCGTTGCGCTCGATCATGCTGGCGCCGCGGCTGGCATTGTTGGCCTCGATCGCCCGGGTGAGGTCGGCGAACGAGAGCCCGAGCCCGATCAGCTTCATCGGGTCCGGCTGCACCTGGTATTGCTTGACGTAGCCGCCGATCGAATCGACGCCGGCCACACCGGGTACGCTCTTGATCTGCGGGCGCACGATCCAGTCCTGAACCGTACGCAGGTAGGCGGCCCGATCGACCTCGGTGGTCAGCCGAGCGCCCTCGGGGGTCACGTAAGGCCCGGCCTTCAGGGCCGCCGGCGCGAACGCGACGGACCACATGTAGATTTCGCCGAGACCGGTCGAGACCGGTCCCATTTTCGGCTCAACGCCCGGCGGCAGCTGCGGACGCAGCTCGAGCAGCCGTTCGTTCACTTGCTGGCGCGCGAAATAGATGTCGGTCTTCTCGGCAAAGACCGCCGTCACCTGCGAAAAGCCGTTGCGTGAAATCGAGCGCGTGCCGTCGAGGCCGGGGATGCCGGCCAGCGCAGTCTCGATCCGAAAAGTGACCTGCATTTCAATTTCGGCCGGCGACAGCGCAAAGGCCGTGGTGTTGACCTGGACCTGCTTGTTGGTGATGTCGGGCACCGCGTCGATCGGCAGCCGGCTCAGCGACCAGGCGCCGAGCGCGATGACGCCGAGGCCGGCCAGGACAATCAGCCAGCGGTTCTGGATCGACAGCGCGAGAATACGGCTGATCATGTTGCCCTCAGTCTTCATGGTCGATCTCGGATTTGCCGAGATCGGCTTTGAGGATGAACGTGTTCTGCGTGGCGACACGTTCGCCGACGCTCAGGCCGGTGGTGATCTCGGCGATCCTTGCATCCCGGCGCCCGACGCTCACCTTGCGCGCTTTAAAGCCTTCGGCGTTGCGCACGAACACCACGGGCTCGCCCTTGAGGGTCTGCAGCGCCGAGACCGGCACGACCTGCGCGGCGGTCTGTTTGTCGACCGCGATGTCCGCCGTGACGAAAGCGCCCGGCCGCCATTTGCCGGACGCGTTGTCGACCGAGGCCACCACGCGCGCCGCGCGCGTATCCTTGTCGAGCAACGGGCTCACGAACATGATGGTGGCCGGCGAAAGCGCCCCGCCGGCCGTGATCGTGATGTCCTGGCCCTCATGGATATGGTCCAACTCGGTCGGAGGAATCGCGAGGTCGGCCCACACCACGGCCGGATCGACGATGACGAAGAGTTCGCTCTCCAGACCCTCGCGGCCGACCAGCGCGCCGATCTCGACGCGCCGTTCGGCGATCCGGCCCGCGATCGGCGCGCGCAGTTCCTGCCGGCGCAGGCTCTCGACCGGCTGCTGCGGCAGTACTTCGATCTGTCCGGCCGTCAGGCCGAGGGCGAACAATTTCTGCCGCGCCGTCTCGATCTTGACGCGCGCATCCTCGAACGTCGCCCGCGCCCGCAGATAATCGTTCTCGCTGAGCACCTTGCCGTCGAACAGCCGGGTCGAACGGTTGAACAGGGTTTCCTGCAGGCCGAACACCAGCCGCGCCGCCAGGTATTCGCTCTTGGCATCGGCCACCTCGCGGCTTTCGATCACGGCCACGACGTCGCCGGCCTCCACGCGGTCACCCAGGCGCTTGCGCAATTCCGCGACGGTGCCGACCAATCGCACGGCCACGCGGGCGATGCGGTCGCCGCTCGGAATGATCGCGCCGGGAACGCGAATGCGTTTGCTGAGTTCGCCGCCGCGCACTTCGGCGACGCCGAACTTGCCGTCCTCGATCTGCGCTGGGGTGAGCTTGATCGCGTCATCATGGTGATCCGCTTCAGCCGCCGGTTTTTCGCCATCAGCCGCGGCAGAGAGGCCCAGGCCCAGTGTCAGCGCCGTTGCCGCCAGAAATATCCTGATCATTGAATTGTCCCGAGACGGGCTTCGCCAGCCCGTGACTTTGCTAAGCCGTTACTTCGCGAAACCGGTCCTTCGCTGGACCGGCCATGAACGCATGCGAGCCGCCCGGTTGCCCTTGGCAACCCAGCGCCGACGACCCCTGAGGGCCACGTGTGCGGTCAGGCGCGAGGTGGTTTGAACAGCGGAAGGCCCGCGAGCGCAGTCGGGAACGGCTCCTGGCGGAGCACAAGCGCGCGCGGGACGAGATCGGCCGGCAAGGCAACGGCCGCGGGCAGTTGCGGCGCGACGTGGGACAAGCAATGGCCGCTGTGGCACAGCAGCGCCTGTTCAGGCGCGTCCGGCGCCGAGCCCTGGTGATCGCTCACAGTCACCGTTGATGCATCGGCCGAGGCGAAGTTCAGCTCGCAACCGGCGCAGTGGATCAGGGACAGCAACAGCCCGAACGCCAGCAGCAGCACAAGCGGCAGCCGGATGAACCGGCTTCCGATGGCGGGCCTGCTGAATGTGTCGACTTGCGTCATACGGCTCGGGCTCTCACGCGGTCGCACCCGATCGGTCAGGTCCGCTGGAGCTATATGTGGCAACTGCGAAGTGAATACTATTACGCGCGAGCCCGCATCGACGTGTTCCGGCGCAAACGGCCTGCGACATCGCGACGCGTGAAGTCGCGATCATGATCACCTCACCATGCCAATGGCGTGACCGTCGCCACGAAAGCGGGTTTCCACGGCGCCGAAGCTGCGCTAGCCGCGGCGGCGACCCACGAGCAGCGGTCCGTACGCCAGCGCGAAGCCCGCGAAGGCGGCGACCCAGGCCAGCGCGGCCAGATGCAGCAAGGCATCGCTATAGGCGGGGTCGATGACAGCACAGATCCGCGCCAGCGCCGCGACGACGATCGCCGCATAGATCGCCTGCGTCGCCACCGATGCGCGAAGCTGCTGGCCGGTATGGCCGAGCGTGGCGCGGGTCATCACCGCGAGCGTCATGGTACCCGCCGCGCCCGCCATCCAGGCATGGCTTGCGGCGCTGATCGGCACGACGCCGAAGGCGGCCGCAGCGCCGAGGAAGAAGCCCAGCGGCACGAAGCTATAGCCGACATGCAGGATCAGCAGCAGCCGCTCGCGCAAGGTGCGGTCGCCGGCCCAGCGCGACAGTCGCACCACGTGCAGCACGCCCGCCAGGGCCAGCGCGGCGCCGGTCAGCTGGCTGTCCGGTCGCGCGATCCAGGCCACGAGCGCCACCGCACTGACCGCAATCGTGATCATGTCGAAGCGGCCGAACGGCACCGGCAGACGTCCCGGATTGTCCTTGACCAGCCAGTTCCGGGTAAAGCTCGGAATGATGCGGCCGCCGATAAGCGCGATCAGCAGCACAACCACGCTGATGCCGATGCGGAGTCCATCATCGGCGGCGCCCTTGAAATGCGCCTCCAGATGAAAGGCGACGTTGCCCGCGAGCAGCAGCAGGACCAGCATCACCACCGGCAGGTTACGCCAGTTGCTGCCGGCAAGGATCTCGCGGGCAGCGGCGGCAGCGACCAAGGCGAGGAAGCTTGCATCGATCAGCAAGGCGGTCACCCAGCCGGTCTCCGCGGAGAATGTGACGGCCAGCCGTCCCGCGCCCCACACCGCCACCAGCACGGCGAGCGGGACGCCTCGGATCGGCAGCCGTCCGGTCCAGTTCGGTATCGCCGTGAACAGAAAGCCGGTGATCGCCGCCGGCAGGTAGCCATAGAGCATCTCGTGGACGTGCCAGTCGCGCGGCGCGAAGGCCGAGATCAGCGACACCTCGCCGTAGAATACCGGCAGCCACACCAGCATCACGATGGCGGCATGGATCGCGCCGAACAGGAAAAACGGACGAAAGCTGTTGGCAAACAGCGGCAGGCCCTGATAATGGCGCGGGCGTGGAACCGTGTCCGACCGGCCCGCGCCTGGTGCGGGAGCCGGTTCCAATAGTCTCGCGGAAACCGTCATGTGGGATTGCCCTTGTGCAGCGAAATCTCTGTGACCTCTCCTAGCAGCGATCCGGCCGGCCGATGTTGTGCCAGCGCAAACTGGCCGACCGGTGGTGCGCCGTGGCGCGCGATATCGCCCGCGCACGCGCCGCGGAGACTGCCATGAGCACGGTCGATCCGTCCCTGGTCGCGCACCTGCCGTTATTCGCGGGGCTCGGCAGCGACCAGCTCGCCGAAATCCTCCGCGAGGCCCACTCGGCGCGCCACCCCAAGAACAGCGAGATCTTCGCGCAGGGCGCCGACGCGCAGTCGTTCTTCCTGCTGCTGCACGGCCATGTGCGCGCCAGCAAGACCACGCCGTCCGGAGAGCAGATCGTGGTGCGTTACGTCGTCCCCGGAGAGACCTTCGGTCTCGCCATGGCGATCGGGCTTGCGCGCTATCCGGCCACCGCAACGGCCGTCGACGACAGCGTGGTGCTGGCCTGGCCTACGCCTGCGTGGCCGCGGCTGGTGGAAAAATTTCCATCGCTCGCCACCAGCACCTTGCAAACCGTCGGCGGCCGGCTCCAGGAGGTCCAGACCCGGGTCCTCGAAATGTCGACCCAGCAGGTCGAACAGCGCATCGCGCGTGCCCTGCTGCGCCTCGCCAAGCAGTCCGGGCGCAAGCTGGATCATGGCATCGAGATCGATTTTCCGATCAGCCGTCAGGACATCGCGCAGATGACCGGCACCACCCTGCACACGGTGAGCCGCACCCTGAGCGGCTGGGAACAAAGCGGACTGATCGAGAGCGGCCGGCAACGCATCGTGCTGCGCGAACCGCACAAGATCTTCCTGCTCGCCGAGCGCGGCGGCAATGACGACGGCCCGTCGCGCTGATCCTCAGCTCGCTTCGCGAGCATGATCCTCTCGGAAAGCCGGGTCCCACTTTTCCGGATGCTCGGCGCAGTCATGCAACGCCGCGAGGAATACATTGCGGTCGATGTGGTGTTCGCGGCAGGCGTCGGCGACCGTATGAAAGCAGGCCAGCGGACAACCGACGCAGCCCATCCTGAAAGCGAGGAACACGCGGATGGTCCGCGGCTCACCGCGCATCACCTCATCGACCAGATCGTCATCTGCAATGGACATGGGCGTCTCCGCTCGATGTACGAACGGTAATGCAGATCGCCGCAGCGCTCTTTGTCGGGGCGCAAATTCAGAGCGAAGCGGATAAACGGGGTTCCGAACCAGCCGGCCCTTCGCACCCGTGCCGCTGCTGGCTCGATCCGGTCACCACCGACCCGAAACGGGCCCATGGTCAGTGACATCCGATGCGAAGCAACGTACCAAGCCCGCGCCAGCGGACACGGGACGGGCCCCCTCAGGCGAGGGCGACCTCAGAGCGCCGATTCGAGCACCGCAATGCCTCTGGCGGCGACGCCGTTGTCAGACTTTGCAGCGAGCGGCATTGCGCGCTTGTAGAAGTGCTGAAACAACACGCCAATCAGGAAGCCGCTGAGGGCTGATTGAATTGCAACGAAGGCGCTGAAGGACAGCATATCGAAGAAGTTCAACGTGGGACCCGGTAACGGCGGCGCTCCCCAGAAGGCAATCAAAGTCGCAGCAAGTTGCAGCGCGCCCTGCCACGCAGCGGCGGTGAAACAAATCCCGGCCGACTTTCCCACGCGGTCAACATAGATGCCGATGAAATAGC
>Ga0307509_10004248_pt1 | contig 20881 bp, 10 predicted proteins | sample 10_EM_MG_FD_202245 | JGI IMG/M metagenome (GOLD analysis project Ga0307509, IMG submission 202245) | Populus trichocarpa ectomycorrhiza microbial communities from riparian zone in the Pacific Northwest, United States - 10_EM | ecosystem: Host-associated > Plants > Roots > Unclassified | place... | reverse complement strand
TTAAAAAAAAAAAAAAATATTGAATCCGAAATGATAATGTGCATAAGTATACAATGTCATTTAGCATTTTTATTACACAATCTCTCGTTTAAAATTGCTGGGATTTGTCAAATCTATAAAAAGACTTCGAAGCTCACGATGAATTTCTCATAAATTTGACTTTCCTGACATCTTAGAATTTACCTGCATTGTTCTTTTTACTATCAAAATAAAAGGTTTATGGTTGTTATATGAAATGTCAGTGTATTTTATATGATGCAGAGATAGTGTGCGGTGTTTGTTTGTCACTGTGGTATAATTTTGTTTTTGAAAATTTTTATTTTTTTAATTTTAAATTATTTATTTTAGTGTTTTTTAGATTGTTTTGATATACTAATATTAAAAATATTTTTTAAAAAACATATTTTTTTAATCTATTTTTAAATAAAAAATATTTTAAAAATCAACCTTACTTCTACTCTCAAACGAACTCCAACTATCTCTTGGTTAGAAAGGTTAAAGATTCGTTCCTGTTCCATCAAGAGATGCTCTTGTCTATATAAATTACGGGAAAACAAATTCTTGAAAATTTCATAAAGAAGGAAGTATTTTTTATAGCAAATTCTTGTAAAAAATATGCTTCACTTTCTTGAACCGAAAAAATGTGTTTTCAGGAAAGTGAAAGGAATTGAACAGTATTAGGATATCTACGAGTAGAGATAGAACACAAATGAAAGGCTATTGTTTCTTCTTTCTTCTTCTTCTTCCTCTTCTTCTTCTTGTTTTTTTTTTTTTTGGAAGAAGTCATAGATAAATGGAAGGGATGCATGTATGCAAACAAGTCTAGTCAAACATCAAAGGGTCGGTCAAAGACAGTAAATGCCAGTTGCAGTATCAAAAGACAAGTGTAGAGACAAGCCCCATGTTCCAAATCTGTTTCACATGAAACCAAACCCACATGCCACAAGCACGCTCTGTGGATTGGGTCAAGACATGCCTGGACCAAGTTTTCAGAGTTTCAGATGATCATAAAGCCAATTCTATCCTACTATAATCTGACTTCACTTCCAGTCCTGGCTATCTAGCCTCTTTAGAGAAGAACAATGTGGACACCATTAGCTAGCTACAGCTGGGCGTTCATGATTGCATATATATTCACGACAAGAACACCAGAGCTAAATTTTATCCAAGATGCGGCCGTCACGTGTTTAGGCAATTTTATCAAAGATTCCAGCCACCTTGGAAATTTATCTACCAAGCTAAAATGTCTTGTATGTGCTTTAGCTGGCTGTTACATATGTGGAACCATACCAGAAGCATGGACCAAGTACAAGAATATCTAATGGTTTCAACAACTGGTGATCAAAATTCTCCATCATCGCCCCATTTGAAGCGTTATTGCAAGCAGTAGGTTCTGTATGATTGTTAAGCAATATCATTGCTTGAAACTAATTATTAGTCAATCTTAAAATGAATTGAGATATTACTATGAATAGAAGTACTGTCTCTGTCAAGATATACTAAAAGGATTAGATCCATTAGTATTTAAATAGGAATGCTAAGAGAAACCTTAATTATTTGTTCCCAGGATCGAAGACAAAAGGAAAAGGAAACCCATTTTGTTAGAAGAGCTGGGTGGTACAACAAAATAGCTAGAAGCAAGAGAGACAATATCACATGAGAGATCCTGGGTTTCCATAAAGAACAAGCAACATGAAGGGCCTGAGTTTATATATATATTCTATCGTTGAAGAGAGATCTTTGTAGTTGGGATATTGGGGCATCTTAAAGAATGTTTTAGGGTGAGAAAAGGACAAGTGACTGGTGATGAGGATGGCCATAAGGACTAAGCAAGAACTTGGAGGATCTTTGCCACTATTACAAGGCCATATGGGCGTGTTCCCATTATTTTTAGGCAAATATTAAATCAAATAATCTCTAAATAACACAGCTATATTTTCCTTGCATGCACTAACTCACGCCTTGTCTATATATGTCCCCTTCCAATCTCCTTCAATACCTACCAATTATTCGTAGAATTCCAACTTGATATATAAAATTGAAAGTCATGCAACTTGCTTCTATGTATACCTTTGATTAGACTATTAGAGAGTTCTTGACAAGCCTTAAAACTGATCAAGATTCCGGGGCTCAGTTGCAGTCATTAAGATAAGAAAAAGAAAGGTCCTCGAAATATATAGTGCACATTCTGTAGTAGCTAGCTCTGAATCGACAACTCTACTGAAAGGAAATCAATTAATGTTCAAGGTTTTACCACAAGAAACACCAAAATTTCGCCTCAAAACATTATCGCTAAGATATTAAATCACAGACAACTTAGCATGATCTAGACCGCCCTTCACCGATTTGTCTTCAAGTACAATTAATACATGGAGGTCATTCCTCAGCAACATTAATCTTGATGTCACATCCATGGGTTCGCATCATTATGGGACAGTGGGTAATGAAGAACAGAAGGAGGCCATGCAAAAGAGGTGCTGTGTTACAGCATCGTTTCAGGATTTTACATGGGGACAGATGTCGTACCAAATGAATAATTGCTTGATTTAGTTCTCCAGCTGTTTGCAAATGCAGCTCATGTTTCTCACTCTCATTATTTTCAGCTCACATTATATAATGAGGTTTGACATTTTTCCAGCTTAATGCTGCTTAATTCTTATGAAATACTAGCTAGAAGCAATAAATTTTAAAACAAAATAATGGGAAAGTCAATATTCTATTAATTCACTCAACCGTCTTTTAATTTTTTCCCCCTTTCTATGAGCAACATTCAACAATCCTTAGCTACGTGAGGCACTTGAGAGGGCAATAATTGCCATTGGAATTTGTTGTGTTAGAGTTGCTATGAGCATTAAGATTTAAGACAAATTTTGCCCAGTGGCCCCATGAGCACATAATATATGCGCCAATTAGCCATTAATACAACTCTGTAGCTGCATAGAACAGGAGCATAATGGCCTGGTATTAATCTGTCCATACAAGCTAGACCCGTTGTACACCTAGTGGACTTTCGATGGATATTGTATTTGATTTTGAACCTTCTTGAGTAATTTCTTTCTATCACTTCAAGCATTATAATACTGATGTTGATGGCATTGAGGCCCATGAGAAAGTGTGGACTCATTACCTAGACAGCAGAAAGGCCTTTAGACGAAGATTGGGCAATTAAAACTGTGGGTTCCTCCAACCGGAAAGCTGGTGAGGAAACGAGAGTCCTTCAAGATTATGATGGGTGTAGGCAAAGTCAATATGATTTTGAGAGATCCAGCTGTATGGAGTTGTTATTAGAATATGATGATAAGTTTGAGCTATTAGATTATTGCTATTATTACCACCATTATTGTAACTTTTTGTGTGTCTTTTTGAGCATTCATGTGTGGGGAAAGTACACTTTAGGAATGGTCTTTGGTTACATGATGGTTTTGAAGGACTGCCCAAAAGGAATAAAGATTTTGAGAGTGTGAAATGGTTTCTTAAAGAATCAAAAGCCGCAGGATTTCAAAGACAAAATGAAGAAATTTTGTTATTGACGTCATGGAAATGATTTATACTCCTTTAGGCAAAAGCTGTAGAGAAAACATGGAGTCCATGATGATGGCAAGTCTAACAACTTGACAGTTAAACTTTTATCATTCTTCTGCTCAATTCACCTCAATTAACATTTGATGATATAACTTTTTTGGATGCTACTCTTTCCACAATTGAAGTGCTTTAGTTCTACATTAATTCATCAAAATCTTCTGGGACTCCCTCTTTTTTTTCTTTCAAAAGTGTATTGATTGTAAACCAGATTTCATTTAATAACTTTGCTTTGAGAATTTACTGTCTTGTTTGTTGAAAAATTCCATCTCTGTCACAAAGAAAAGGATTAAACATTAAAAAGAAAAGAGAATACTGTTTCATTTTACTTTAGAAAAGAGTTTTGACCCGATTATTCGTTTGCTAGTTTTTCACTGTACAGGAGGCCAGAGTAGCAAAGAACTAGGGAACGAAAGACAGGGCATAGATACCACCAATTAAGGCTGTTCCAGGCCCCGTTCATCTCTACTAGCTTAATTGGTCTAGGCGAACAATGTTCTCCTTTAAGCCCATTGTAGGAAACCCAGGTTTTGATTTAGCCCGTAGAGATGTTTTAAATAGATATATCCCCAGTCTGCTACCCGAGTCACACTGCTCTTGCGAACAAGGAACTGGTGACATAGGACTTTTTCAATGTTGTGGAGGAGCTGATTACTGATAGAGAGGATGTTCCAATTAACGAGGAAATAGAGACAACAACAACAACAAAAGGTGGTTTTTCTCAATCATATAGAATACTGATATTGATATAGAACTTGGGTTTTTGTGACTTCTGAAATGAAGCCATTAAGCGAGGTTAACTTTAAGATTTGGAACTAGGGGCATTCCAGCCGAGGGTGATGAACTTGTTGAAATAATCCTTCCCTTTTCACATGTACTAGGATTCTTTATGTGCAGAACAGCATTACCTAATTTATCTTGACAACGACAGAGCAACCCACTGCAAGAATTGAGAAAAGCGAATGAACTGGGCCAGCAGTTTAGAGTGTTTAATAGAAATATTTTCCTTTTTATTCAACACCGACAATAACTAGCTTGACAACCTGTTCATCAGGCTTTGGGAATGATATTTATGTGCTAAGCATGGCTAGCCCCTCTAGCTTGATGTGAATTGTTAGCACAAAATATGAATTTACGAATTCAATTATACAAACAGAAGTGCCAAGTTCTTATTTGGATATGCATGAATCATCAGAGGAATGTTATGGCCTTCTGTTTCTAACCTAAGCAAAGTAATAACATTTTGCCCCTGAGCCACATGAACCACTGGGGCTGTTCCTTGCTCAATTAAAATTGCACTTCTATGAACTCTCTCTATCATGTAACGAATGATGTTGAAGTTTCTCCATCATGAGACGAATGATTAATGGCATGGACCAAGACATGGATCAAACTTTCTTTCTCTTTTTTTATTTTCAAGAATATGACCTAACAATCATTTGTATGGCCCTCGTTGAAGACACATCAATGTTGCCTTTGTTCATGGTAACACACGATAACCACATTTAGATCCCCGAATATTTTGGTTTTGATAAAAGCTACATGTGTGATCACTCCAAGGGAACCTTCTGTTAATTATCTTGAAAATTAATTGAAAAAAAGAGAGAGTAAAACACAAGTAAAATTGTTAACAAGACAAAATATGAAGAAATGAATTGCCAACTGGGCAAAATCCCCTTGGAAACCAGCAGCACCTGAAGGGATCCAGCAGCGAAACAATGAGAGTGATCACACACATACATGTCATGGTTCGGTGTCAAGTAGCCACCCAGAACCTTGTGGTATGCTGTTCACCAGCAAAAATCCGAAACTCCAATTCCAAAGGTCTGAAACGAATCAAAACTGAATGAATATAAATCCAGCAGGGTACCTCTAGCTAGCTGCTCTCTTAAAATCTTGGCAGTAAGTCATCAGTGATACAAAAGATTATGCCAGGTTCCTGCCATCTGATGCCAAGAGTTCGAGCCTGACACGATAAAAGATTGCTATCCATTTTCTTCATAGAAATCAATTGCAGTATTTGATAGCATGCCATTACTGGATTGCTATTTTTCACACTTCTTGTTATGTCATCATCATCACTGTTAAAAAGATCTCATCTTTTACTCTTATAGGATAAAGATATGGCCAGTTATGTCCATCAGAAATCACCAATGGGTAAATATAAGGTAACGATATGGCCAGTTATTCCAAATAGTGAAATTGACCGATAAAGTTTTGCATAGCTCTTCCCTTCTTTGTTTCTTTTGCTTTCTTTCTTGTCTCAGATTTGGCTTTTCCATGTTTTGTTGCTTTCCTCTAAAACTGTCACATCTCGCCATTTCTTGTACTACTTGGTGTTATGTCCTGAACACTAATTTTTTTACCCTCAATCCCTTTTCTACTTTCGGATTTTCTGCATTTTGCCTTCCTTTTATCTATGCTTCAACATTAATACCACCTATATATGTCCATGAAAGTGCATTTTCAGCTACACAGTTATGAAATGCAACTTAAACATCAAGGAGATGGGTTTGCTTCTTCTTATATGCTTTTAGTTAATAGCTAGGTAGTAGTTACATGGTTGTTTGTAATGAAACTAGTTTGTTCATAACCTAGGAAAGCTTCTGTGGATATTATAAAAGAAAGGAAAAGCATCGGGAAAAGTTTAAATTGAAATTGAAACCGATTCCTCTCTCCCCTGTCTGTATCTTGTCCTGCTTCATCTAGTGGTTCCAAAGAAGACTTGTCACTCCTTACGCCACCTCTTGGCAACATAGATTCTCCAACTGGCTCCAACCAACCACCACTACCACCTCTTTCTCCGCCATTTATAAGCACTGCACCCTAGTCAATCAGAATCACAAATCACCTCTTCATTTAAAACCTGCTCTCTTATATTCACTTGTTTGGTGATCAGCACTCCTATTTTTGTATTTGCAAAGAGTCCCACCCTCTCTTTCCATCAAAATTTTAGACTTGGCATTCAAGAACATGTCTTCAAACTATCAAGCTTCCAGAAATTCTAGATCCGCTTGGACACCAAGGGAAAACAAACTGTTTGAAAAGGCACTAGCCTTGTTTGATAAGGACACACCGGACAGGTGGCAAAATATAGCCAAAGCTGTTGGTGGTGTGAAATCTGCCGAGGAAGTGAAGAAACACTATGAAATCCTTATTGAAGATCTTCAACATATCGAGTCTGGCCGCATTCCTATTCCTAAGTACAAGTCTAGTGGAAGCTGCAACAACACAAACGAAGAGGAAAGGTAATGCATTGTTTTCTTAAGCATATGCACTGTTATATTAAAGAACGCCTACAATGTGTCAGGCACTGTAGATAGTGGATCCAACATGTGTTCATTACCAAAATCACACCAAGAACCATAATTCTAAAACTTAAAGTCTCAATGTCGAAATCTTTATGCCCATTTAGTGAAGTTAATAAGAACAAACTGCAGATGGCAACTGGCAATCTCCATATTGACTCATTGAGAGTCCTCCAGGATTTCATGGCAGGGTAGGTCCATGTGCTAAGAGTGAAAAGGGAAACTTTAGCTCTAAAGGGGTCCATCAGTGTGTCTTCGTTCCCAAAAGCCAACCTCCTCAAACTCCTTTCTTCAATAACTTCTTATCCTGTTCCTAGTTAAAAATCAAGCACAAATAGGATTTTGTGTTAATCCTTTGACTTTTTTTTCATATTTTGTAGGTGTAATCAACATTAAGAAATTATTCCAATATAATAATAATTCTAGTTTTTAAAAAATCTTATGTTGTATATAAATTTTATAGGTGTATTTTTTGTTAATTCTTTATGTTGATATTTACTTATTTTTGTGATCATAAAAAAGGAGGAAAAAACTAGGAGAAAAATAATAGTTTTTTTTTTAATGAAAAGGTCACTTCGAATATAGAGTCCTATTTCTAAGAGGAGAATAAATAAAATCAAGTTAACCATGTTTGCTTTATATATAGGCTTCTGAAGTATCTCAACCTGCAGTGAAGTCCAAGACTCGGACAGGCTACCTATTTATCATCCTGAAGGCAAGTTTGTGGAAAGTGGATGCTCCTATCATCATGAGATGAACTCTGTTTCTTTGTCCTTCTCTGCACTATGATTCATTTCATATCATCTTCCATTAGCTCCATTGTGATGAAACTATCCATGCTAGTAAGATGTTCTTCATTGCTCCACCATCGCTCTTCTGATTAACAAGAAAATAAAATGAACACTAATAGACTGATGACACAGGCTGCAAACTTAATCTTTACCAGTAATTCAGGGATGCGGTCCTATGTTCTTCCTTCCAGATCTGGTTCATGTTTTGTGCACGTATACACTTAAGGTTGCCTGGAAGAGAGGTTATCAAAGAAAACCTCGGCAAGAAATTGAGTCCTGTTCGAGGTTCGAGTGATGTCCGATTACCAGAAAGGTGACCTTGTCTTTGGACTTCTCAACATAAAACAGTTCGTTGAAGAGCCCAACCACCGCCTAATTCCACTTAGATCAAGATTTCCGAATCATTTAGAGGCCTCTTGAAATGGGCCGTCATTACAATTTGGGCCCACTTCGTTAAATAGGCCTAAAAAAATAATAATCATTGAGGGTTTTTTTATCAACCAAGTTTTTTTTTTAAAGATTAATCATTATTTCAACTATGTTTTATTAAATTTAAAAATTACAAATATTTTCAACCCAACATTTTAATGTAAAAAAACTAAATTACTTAGGGATCGAGTCCTTAATAAAACATACACGAAATTCATTTTTGCAACTCCTTTTTATTTATTTATTTATCCAAACCAGTTATAAACCATTGATTTCGATGCAGAGCTCCATTTTATTCCGTTCAAACAACAATTGATGGACGGAATCAGATCTCCCTGTTTTTGCTTTCCGTCAATTTGCATACAAAGAGGCAAGGATTTTCTTGAGTTGCCCGTTGTAAGCGCACGGTCGTTCCGATGGAACCACATGCCCTGCCTTCTCTACGTAATGCAACGTCGCTTTGCCCCCTAGTAGTCTCCTGTAATCATTTTTCATCATATAATTAATCTAGTGTGCAGCTTAAGAAATTATATTTACGTGTAATTATTTAATTGCTTCTGAACATAAATGAAAAGCAACAAGCATAGTTTTTAGACCCGGTCATATCTAAGACATGGGTTTCGAGTTTTGACCGAGTCACCGGGTCGATCCGGGTCAATTATTATTTTTTTAAAAAAATCAAAACAACGTCGTTTTAGTAGAAAAACAAAAGTTAACGGGTTGTAACCAGATTTTTGATCGGGTCAGCCGGGTCACGCCAGACTTTTTCTTTCCTTATTTTTTCTTCAATCCGGCCCGGTTCTAGTCCCGGGCTCCGGGTCAACCCGTCAGGCCGGGCTGAGTTTTAAAACTATGGCAACAAGTGATTGCATGAGTATGACTTGTGCATGTTTCAAAATAATTTTTATTTGAAAATAAATTAAAATGATTTTTTTTTCATTTTTGCATTTCAAGACTACCTGTTTACATCTTATTATCTTGGGGGGGGAGGGAGCCACGGTCCCCATAAGTTATTTGAAAAGTAAGACTTCATCCCTATATCTGAGGAATTTCAATTAGGATCCTTTAATTCCATCCTTGTATTTAAAATAATTTCAATTAAACCCCTTTAAAAAGTTTTCCAATTACACTTGTGACCTCGCCAAGAAATTAATTGTATAAATGTCTCGCTGTGTAATAGACTACTTACTCTTTCAAGTTGCGTGCGATTTCCATGGTGAAAAATACGTCCTCCTCGCCCCATAAGAGATGTATCCTCTGTGCTTGTGGGTAATGAGGGATGTAGAAGTCCTTGTCCTTCACTTGAAGTGCCTCCAGAAGTTCAGCTCTCTCCTTCTTGTGATTTATAAACATATCCTGCAGCATGAGTTTTCAAGTAATTTATAATTTGATTCCTGTGTTTTTTTTATATATATAATTTTGTATATTAGTTTCTTTTGTTTTGAAAAGCATAAGTTAGTAATTACATGTCATGTTAGACTGTTAGTTGATTTATATCTAAAAAAAATGTACTGTTAGTTGAATCTAGGATAGCATTGCATTGCTAAACTCCCCAGGGACTGGGAACAAAAATGTTTTACATAGTTCAGTGGAAAGACAAAAACTCGAGGGAAGTTGAATGCAATCGACTGGGCAATGATAGAAAGATTGTCCTCTAGCTCAGAGATTTTATCAAGTGAAAAACTAGTTGTTGGTATTAGAAGAAGTACGACAGAGGATATTACCTGGAAAATGTCTCTGTAGAAAAAATCAGGCATCGCTAAGGACTTGTAGGTACAAAGTTCTGCAATTTTTTTCACACCTTCAAATGTTTCAGGAATTAAGACTTCTGCCCATGATGAGAAGCCGATTCTTTCTAGGGCGGCACGAGTGATGGACTCAGTCAAGGCCATAACAGAGCAAGTCACAACCATTGAATCAACCAAGTCAGGGTACATCTCAGCCATCTTGAAGCCAACCATTCCTCCATAGCTTAACCCAACCAAAGTACACTTCTCCACGCCAAGCTTCTTTAGACCCTTGGCCATACATTCTGCTTGAAAAGCCGGTGACCGCTCGGTTTTATCAGTGAATGAGCCCCCAAAGAAGAGGAAATCTGGAACATAAATAGCATAGTCCTTGGCCAGAGCTAGCATCTGAAATTGCCATGTTGAAATCCCATTAAATCCAAAACCATGAAGAAACACCACAGCAGGTTTTCTCTTGGCTTGGTTGTGGATTTTGGTCTTATTTGGGTTTTCAGCTGGCGCCCAAAAGTGGACGAGCGTCCCTGGTTCGATCTCTACTACTTGGGATCTCACGCCGACTAGCCTCAATAGGACACGCAACAAGGACATGTACATTGCTAAGCTTTTCCCCATTTTTCTCTTTCCTTGCTCGAGGTCGAGGGTGTGTGTGTGATTTGCTGATTTTGGCTTTACTGCAGCAAGAAAGAAGGAATGGTGGCCTCATATATTGGATCAAATAAACTCTAAGCGGTCCACCTGCGTTATAGTTTTGGGGGCTACTTTCATTTGCGTTGTTGACTTGACCTTCTGTTAGAAACAATTACTTAATTAACTCGTGAATCACGCGAAATAAATTTGATTTTTTTTTAAAAAAAGAACTTTTTTGAAAATGCACTTTTGTAAATAATAACAAAATAACATAATTTAAAAAATATATATAAAATAAAATAGTATGTTCATAACATAATTAAAAAATACAAAATTTAAGTTTGTTCGAGACATTAAAAAAAATATGAAATGAGCTGCATAAAAAAAAGAGAAGAGAGAAAATAAAAAATAAAAAAAGTGATTTTAAAAGTATATCAAAGAATTGACTATGACACCATTGATGTTATTATAACGATCTTTACTAGATAAATCCACTAATACAAAGAAAGGTTAACAAACAATGAATGAAATGAGTCACAGTAGATGCTTATTGTTTTTTTAGTTATTTTTTAAAAATATATATATTATTTTAATAATACTTTTAAAAATAAATGCTAATTTAAAAAAATTCCCAATAAATTTATTTGTCAAAACCAGATGATAAGATTGTATTTTCTTACTTTCACATAAAAACAACTAATATTAACGATCAATCTTTTTAGTAGTGTTTGGTTACTATCCCGAAATAAAAGAGACAAAGATAGTGGAGATAAAGAAGACAATACAAAAAAATAAGATTGTGATAAAATTATGTTTAGTAGTGATATTCAAAATAAAATGATTGTCTCTATATCTTGTTCGATTATGGTGGACAAGATAGAATAAAATATTAAAAATATATATTTTATTTTTTTCACTTTAGTTTATATCAAGTGTTGAAATTAATACTATTACAATAACTCTAGTTATGAAACCATGACTAACTTGACGAGTTGATCCGGGGCCCGAACTGATCTGAATTTAAGAAAAAATAGAGGAAGAATTGACTCGACCTAACCCAATCAAAGACTCAGGTCAACTCGAGATAAAACACGGGTCAAAACCCTATTGACTTTTTTGAGAAAAAACCAGGTCAGCCAATTTGACCCTCTCGACCCATAACCTGAACTTTTTCTCGGGTCAACTCTCATGTCAGTTTTTAAAACTATGATAATAACCATTTTTATCCATATATTGACTCAAGTCAACTCGACTTGTGACCCGAGCCTTGACCAGTGACTCGAGTTTTGTCCTAAATTAACTCCCGAGTTGGGTTTTAAAACTATTATATTAATCATTTTTATGTTTATATGTCTTAGTTGGAAAATTTTGAAATTGAGAGTTTTTTACAATAATATTTTAGAAATAAAAAATTAAAAATATTATTTTTAAAAATATGTCTCATTTGTAACTCATGTTTTGTACATATAAAAATTTACTTTAAAATTATTATAGAAAAAAATTTATTTTATATCTCTATTTACCTGTCTAACCAAATACTTTTCCATTTATACTGTCTTTATCCCAACCAAACGCTACCGGGAGACAGACTATATAGGGCGTTTGTTTACGCGGTAGCTTTTGCTTTTAAAGCAAACCGCGTAAACCAGACTTTTGGTAACATGTAAACAGCAGTTTATTATTTGATGGGTCCCATAATTTTTTGCATCAAACCGGCGTTTTGCACAAGCAGCTGGGAGCTGCTTCTCTCCAGCTGCTTCTCTTGTAATTCACATGGGCACTGTTCATAACAGTGCCCATGTCAGGTGATGCCAGGTGAATTATAATTCACCCGCGAGAAGCATTCACCTGGCACTGTTCACGTGCCAGGTGAATTTTATTCACTATTCATGCGAGTAAAATTTATTGGAACGCGTTCGACCTGGTAAAAAAAAATTTAATTTTTTTAAAATTGTGTTTTACTCAAAAAAAAATAATATTTAATATTATTTAATAACACTATATAAATTAGAAGAATATCGCATGATGACGTAACACTTGTGGAATTTGATCGCAATTCCAATTATGTTTCTGATGATATTTTACCTGATTTTGTTGCACGCTCAAAAAATCATGAAAACTATAGTACTTGTTAGATGAATTTCATACATGATGAAATTGTAGATAATTTAATGGAATAATAAAAAGTATTTGATATAAAATATTATTTATTTAATAATGTAATAATGGTAGTTAAATCTACAATATTTAAATTAAAAACCATCAATATTAATATATATATATATATATATATATTTAATTTTTTATAACCTCAATTTGAAAAGCATTTTTTTAACTAAACACATTAAACTACTTTTTACTCAACCTCAGTTTCAACCACAGTTTTAACCAAACATATATTTTTCCAAACCAACCTCAACTAAAAGTACTTTTTATAAAACAATTTTTTTCAAACCACAACCACAACAGCAACCGCAATACCAAACACACTACATCTTCAATTGTAAGTTTAACTTGGACGTATTTGTAGATTGCTCAATTCGAGCAGACTCTTAAGCAGTCAAGGTTCAAATTAATTCTTAATTATCAATCTAATTATGTAGTTTTGACAATAATTGGTTTATAATTGCCTGGAAAACTTGTTCAAACTTTCAACTTTCACTTAAAACTCGTCATGTAATGACTTACATAATTTATGGCAATCAAATCTCCATACCCAACTCGAAAATAAACAAGACAGACAATAATTGCGAGACGGGTATAAGGCCGTCGCACTGTTTTTTTGTTTTTATTCTCCATGCAAAGAGACAAGAATTTTCTTGAGTTGCCTGTTGTAGGCAAATGGGCGTTCCAATGGAACCGCATGGCCTGCCTTCTCTATGTAATGCAATGGTGCTTTCCCAGCTAGTAATTTCCTGCGAGTATGGTTCAATTTTCAAAATATAATTAACTAATTAATGCAAGGATAAGATTTGCCTCTGGTTGGATTAGCGAAAAGAATTTTGTCTTGTTAATTCTATCTAGTCGGATTTAATGCCAAGTAAGATTAATTAAATAATTAAATGGTGTCATCTATACTCACTCTTGCAAATTGCGAGCGACTTCCATGTTGAAAATTATGTCTTCCTCTCCCCATAAGAGATGTATCCTCTTCGCCGTATTCTGCATAAATCAAGAATATTAAATGAATAATGAGTGGTGAAGAAGAGGGGCCATGGAAGCTACATTTTTTTTTGTCCTTCAGCAGATGCTTCGGCATGAATTACACTTGCACAATGTGATTGGATATGCTCCTTCAGCAGATGCGAGATGCCATGTTTTCAGGCCACCTTGGCAGAGCAAAGGTCAAGAGTTTCTAATTATGATGTGGTGTGTGTGTGTGTGTAGTTAATTGTGACCTGAGGGTAAGAAGTGAGGCTGAAGTCCTCGTCCTTTACGATGAGGGCGTCCAGAAGCTCTACTCTTTCCTTCCTGTTGATATTATATGCGGTCTGTCGGCATTGAAAATTATCAAAAAGTAATTAATGAGCTATTTAATTTCTGGAATAAAAGAAAAATGAGGATGGATGGCAAAAATCAAGAAAGGAAAAGGTTGCTTAGTCCGATGTTATATATATTTTTTTCCTTCTCCATGAGATACCTTCTAAACTTACATTGCAATCACCACCGGATCCACCACTAATCCAAAGGCCATTAGTGCCCACAGCCTTTCCTCACCGTTATTATTTATCAGGTTCTCAAAAGGAAATAAAAATAAGCATACCATTATTAGAATTTTATAACCTCCAATCAAAGGGACATAGACATTAAAGAGTGCCCTTGATTTCAAATGTCATGTAAAATATTAGTTGATAGTTTAAGTTTTTGAATTGAATTAATTTTTTAATATAGTATCAGAACTTTAATGATTAATCAATCACAAATTTAAATTTTATTATTTTTATTTATTTGATAAAAAATAAACATAAAATAATTTGAATTTATATAAATTTTATACTTAGAAAACTTTCACTCAAAAATATATATTAAATAATAATATAAATCCTATGCATATCCTAGTGCCCCCGTGAAAAGTTTATTATGCGTTCCTATCAGCATCTAAAGACGACTGACAGCAACATAAAGCACCCATAGAAAGGATGTGGGGCAGTTCTTTCTTCCTTCGACCTTCACTTATGTTTTATAGATCAAAAGTTAATTAGCACATGATATAAATATTTTAAGAAGGAGCATAAGATAGATTACCTCGAAAACATCTTTGTATAAAAAGTGAGGCATCCACAGAGATTTGTAGGTGGAAACGTCTACAATTTTTTTCACACCTTCGACTGTGTCAGGAACCAAATGTTTTACCCACGATGGGAAGCCAATTCTCTCAAGGCTAGCACGACTAATGGACTCTGTCAAGGCCATAACAGAGCAGCTCACAACGAAGGAATCGACCAAGTCAGGGAACATCTCAGCCATCTTGAACCCCACCATCCCTCCATAGCTCAATCCAACCAAGGTACACTTCTCTACACCGAGCTTCCTTAGACACTTAGCCATGCATTCTGCTTGAAAAGCTGGTGACCGCTCAGTTCTATCGGTGATCGAGCCTCCAAAGAAGAGGAAATCTGGCACGTAAACTGAGTACTCTTTAGCCAAGGCTAGCACCTGAAATTGCCAACTTAGAATGCCATTAAATCCAAAACCATGAAGAAACACGACAGCAGGTTTGCTCGGTTTGTTCTCGGCTTGTTTGAGGTTGTTGGTAGTCTTCTTTGCAGTTTCACTTGGAGCCCATATGTGCACGATTGTTCCTGGCTCAATCTCCACTGACTGGGGTCTCACTCCGACTAGCCCTAATATGGCACGCAAGAAGGACGTGTAAATGGCTATACTGCTCATCTTTCTCTGATCTTCCTAATTTGTCTAGGTTTCTGTGTACACAGAAGGGATGGTGGAGGAATTTATGGTATGTTGGGTGATACTTTTCTTCGTGAGGGACCCTTGTGGTTATATATACTGCATTGCAGGTGTATTATTGCCTTTCCGCCAAGGGAAAAAGTTTAAGATGTTATATAATATATATATTTACTTGCATACAATTTATATTATTTTTTAATATATATTTTTATAAAAGGTTTTTTAAAATTAAAATTTATACAATTTTATTATTGTTTTATGTTTAATTTTATCAAATAAAATAAAAATAATATAACTCAAAATTGCAATTACTTAAACAATAAAATTTTAATATCATATCTCTTTTATTCGAATCCAATTTGAAAGGACATAGTAGAGTCTCCGGTCTTATCATCTGGAAAACTTGTTCCCGAAACTGTGGTCGCGCAAAATAATTCACCAACCTAAAATTTGTCGTCTCGGGAGCTTCCCAGCCAAAAAACTGTTGCATGTTTTATTAATGTTGCTCACATGCACATGATAATGATAGCTTAGTTCTTATCAAAGTGAGAGGACTACCTTTCCTTTTGCGAGTTGGACCCAGAAACTTCTCGTGATAATGATCGCCGGCTAGTTTTTCAGTTTATTTAAATTTGAACTGATTATAAATATATAAGTTATATTATTTTATGTTTAATTTTTATTAAATAAATAAAAATATTAAAATTTAAATTTGTGACCATTTAGTCATTAAAATTATAATAATATATTAAAAAACTATTTTACTTATTATTATGAGTTTTTAATATATAAATTATATTATTATTACGCTATATCATCCATTCTTCATTACCAACCATTTTTATCTTCTCTTTGATTTTCTGAATTTTCACAACTCTTGGATCTAAAGTTGATCCCAATCACTTGAAACCTCTTCTTGTCATATCAATACATTCAGCCAAGGTCTCTTTTGTTTAATAAAAAGTGATGTTTGGAAAATTATTTTTTAAATTTTTTTATAATTATTTATTATTAAAAAAGTTAATCAATAAAAAAAAATTATTATTATCTGCAAATTAAGGTTTTAGGCCACACCCACTTCCTAGTCTGATCATTCTTGCTTGCATTTTTTTAAGTCTAGATGCCAAACGTTAATCTCAATCCAGAACGGGGAGAGACACCTTGAAAGAAACAGCAAACGCGAATTTTTTGTCGGCAACGGGAAGGAGGGATCAGAAAGGATGTGAAATGAATAGATGGAGACCAGCTGTCGTTCTATAATTGGAAATAAATAATAATATTAAAGGAGGAAGGAAGGAGTTTAAGTGATGGTGGGTGGATCCTCCATTTTCTCAAGGAGAAGTCCAACGATAAATTTGATTTCATAAAAGGTTATTTTAGTCACTATACTTATAAAAAGTTTTTTTTTTATCAACGTGGGTGTCCGGACCAGCTTGCGCGCTCCTCGACTAATCTCATGGGCTCTCAAGTTAACGACCATGTAAACCTCCAGTAATCATCATATTAGCAATCATAAGACTCAAACCTGAGATCACAGGAGGAGCAAACCTCTTAACCTCAAGCTCTTACCACTAGGTCACCTACTAGACGAATTACAAAAAGTATTTTAATTGACAAAGATCTTTGTATGTCCATGGTTACAAGGTTACAAGGAACTAAGTAATCAACACGTGCTCATTCGGCATCGTTGTTTGTTAAAATTTCTCATAGAGCACTGCTTTTATATTCGAATGTATTTTAAAATTGTGTGTGAGTTAAAAAAATTATTAAATTTATATTTTTATAGTATTCACTTGCTATTATAAAAAACAATAAAAAAATGAAAAAAAAATATTTTAATATTTTAAAAAAATACTTTTGAAAACCAAAGATAAACAAGCCACATGTGCCACCTGGGACAAGAGGGGCTCCCAACCTTCTAGTCCTGGTTAATTTTTCAAACTAGCAACTAGTGAAATTCAAGATCTGGGTTCAACTAAAAATCTCAATTCTTATTTAATTTAATGTTGAATGATGAAATCAGAAAAAAAAAATAATCTAAAAATTTGCCAATGTTAAAAAATAGCAACAAAAAAATAAGGATTTAATTTAACATAAAAATAAAATAAAATATTAATGAATGAAATTGAAAAAAAAATTAATTCAAAATAAATAACAATTAAAAGAATGAGAGTAAAATCTAATAGACAAAAAACTTAAAAAGTAAGAAATCATAAAAAAAACAAATTCAATCTAAAATCTATCTCAAATAAGATAAATGGTAATCAAAACAATATGAACCAAAATTGAATGATGAAGAATTGAAGGAAAATAAGATTGAAAATAAATTTTAATTTTGTTGATTATTTCAAATAAAAAAAATAAAAAAAAAATAAAGATTAAATATAAGTGCATTGGATTTTTTTAATTATAATAAATAATTGATAACAGTATGATCGTAATTATCTTATAAAAATCCCTTAACTTAGATAATAGTATAAGTGCATTGGATTTTTTTTAAATAAAAGAGTAGTGTTACGTAGATGTTATGTTCCATGTCAAGAAGTGTGGATAATTTATTGTCCTTTATATCTCGATCAAGAGGTCTAGGATTTTTTACCGTATTTTTTTTTGTTACCGTATTTTTTTTACCGTATCAAAATAGTCAAATACAGTGAGGGGATTTTTTTTCAGAATTTTTTAAAGTCATTTGTGGTTTGTTTGATAAAAAAAAATGTATTTTCTTTGTAAAATTTTGTCACAACCAAACATAGCCTTAAGCTTTAAAGTGCTTAGCCCAAACACATGGACCGGGCCTCATGGACACAGCAAAACTCAAAAGAAAACAAAACAGCCCATAAAGTTTATTCAATTATTTAATATTGAAAGCTAGCCCGTCCAAAACAACAAAGAGAATACATGCTTATAATCCTCTTATCCACCGAGTGTAACACATCATATCTGGAGTTCACGGTTCTTTTTGCTTCCAGGTGCTGCTGCTCATGGCTGACGGTGGCTGGTGTGGAGGAGCTGACCCACAGTGGCAGCTTGCTGTGGAGGGGAGCTAATTATTTCGGTGTTTTCTGCTTGAGAGGTCACGGGTTTTTCTGTGTGAGAATGTGGGGAACAGTTGTTTTTTTTTCCTGTGTTTTCTTCTCCCCAGGCTACTTCTCTCTCCAGCTGCTTGGGTTACACGACAAACGAGAACGACCTAGAGCCTATGATCTATGCTATCTTAAATGATTGATGTTTAGGAATTGATACTGGCCATTGGTTGAAGCTATGAAGTAGTATGAACATATACTTGTCTAGCTATGCAGCTGGAAAATGGAGCACACAAGAATATTTTTACATTTTGAGCAGTATCAGCTGGTCTTTTTGGAAAATATTTGGAGGTGTTTTTGGTACAATCGAAGCTGGAACTTTGTCTTAGCATGCAGTACAAGTATTGGGGTGTAAATTGGCATAAGATTTTTGTGGCACGGTAAAGAAACGAGGGAGAAATTATGGCTGAAATGTGGTGGACATTTTTTTTTTTTTTTTGGTGTGGTGGACATTTGTTTATTTTTTTTAGGTTAACGTGGGTGTCCAGGCCAGCTTGCGTGCACCTCGACTAATCCCACGGGCCCTGAAGTTAACGACCATGTAAACCTCCGGTGGCCATCATATGAGCAACCACAGGGCTCGAACCTGAGATCACACAGGGAGCAAACCTCTTGGTCCCAAACTCTTACCACTGGGTCACCACCTAGATGGTTACATTTGTTTATTTTGTTTAAATGGGAGTAAGACAGTGAATATTGAAATTTTAGCTGGTTTTAATTTGATTCCTAAATCTTTAAAACTTTTTAAGAACCCAATCAACCTTAATTTTTTGAAAAAAAAATTTTAATTTCACATTTATATTTTCAATTGGATCCTCACATTTATGTGCTTTTTACAAAAAAAAAAGGTTTTAATTGCTGAAATTATTTAATTTGACCCTCAATCAAACTTCAATCTTTAAATTGTTTTCAATTGAACCCTTGATTGCATCAAGTTAGCTTTTTTTGAGTTTCAATTGTGTCCCTAATCTTTCAATCTTTGTGAATTAATCTGAACTAGGCCTTAAAACTTGGTTTTTCTTCAGCCAAGTCCTTAATTAAATCAATTAAACCCATCAAAGGTTTTAGTTAAGTCCTTGAACTTAATTAATTGTTCTAAGTTTAGTCAAATTGACTTTCTTACTTAATTTTGCTTTTGACTAAGCCCTTTGTTAAATCAATTAGGATAAAAAAGTTTAATTAAGTCCTTGAACTTAATTATTTTGCAAGTTTGCACAACTCTTCAATATCTTTTTTTAATTTGATCCTAAATTCTCATTGTTTTCTTTAATCAGACACTCAATTTGAAATGTGTTCATACCTAATTGGTTTTAAGATATTATTTTAAACATGCTATTAAAAATGATAAAACTTGAGTTTGCTTGCTTGTGTTGACTCACGCGTATTATTTTAAAAATAATTATTTTCGACATGTTTTATGTTTTCTAAGTTAAAAAAATCCAAACTTTTGCAAAAATAAAATTTTTATATGGTTTACTGTAAAAAAATGAAAAAAAGGAAATGAAATAGAAAAATAGAGTAGAAAAAAAATTGAGTTCAAAAAATTAGAACAATATACAATTCATTAACCACGTTTAAGGGAAGAGATTCTGAAATCACTACACCCTTGTTTTGAAGTCTAAAGTGTCGATGTTACTGGTATACCTTAAGAAATTCTTAAATTACTATATAGTATATCCCGTTTGAGAGTGTTGTGATTTTGGCCGTTGCTTCTAAAATGTGCTTGTTTTAAAAATATTAAATTGATTTTTTAATATTTTTTATAATTAATTTTTATATATTAAAATTAAATATATATATATATATATATATATATATATAAATTATTTTAACAAAAAAACACTTTTAAAATGGAATATACAGCACAACGTCAAACATGCTAGAAGTGAAGTCTTGAGTACATTCATACTATCGTTCCTCTAAGGGATAGTTTGTTTTGGCTGCATGTTCCTGCTTTTCAAATAATTTGATTTTTTTAAAAAAAAATTATATGTTTCTATATTATTTTGATACTCTAATGATAAAAATATATTTTAATATATTTCTAAAAGAAAAACAAGATTCGGTTAAAAATCTGGTTGACCTAACAAGATTCAGTAAAGAACTCAGGTACAACTCGTTGACTATTTATTTTTTTAACAAAAATATCATCATTTTGTTTTATTAAAAAAATAAAAATTAAGGGTCGATCTGGGATAACCCGATAATCTAATAAAAAACCTGATAACCTGGTCAAAGTCAATAAAAATAGAATCCTCGTAATTTTAATTTCCTCAATTATTATTATACAACGGAAAATATCATTTACATTAGTTACCCGATTACCCATTTAACTTTCTGATATATAAAATCATAATACAATAACATGTTTGCCCATTTTTGTGATTTGATCTAGGAACCCGTATCGA
>Ga0307509_10004247_pt1 | contig 20883 bp, 15 predicted proteins | sample 10_EM_MG_FD_202245 | JGI IMG/M metagenome (GOLD analysis project Ga0307509, IMG submission 202245) | Populus trichocarpa ectomycorrhiza microbial communities from riparian zone in the Pacific Northwest, United States - 10_EM | ecosystem: Host-associated > Plants > Roots > Unclassified | place... | reverse complement strand
TGCTGATCGAGGCCAATGTCGGCGAAGGCGTCTCCTCGGCGCCGCTGTCGAGATATTTCGCCTACCATACGCGGATGTGCCGGCCGGTCGGCCTGTCGTTCGAGGACCGGCACACGGTCTGCCGCTATGCCATCAACCGGATCGGCTTCGGCTACGACACCAAGAACATCCTCGACCTGATGCGCTATCTGATCCCGCTGCCGATCCCGCAGCGCTGGCGGCGGCGGATGATTGCGCTCGGCTCGGGCGATCCCACCAAGATGATCTGCTCGGCGCTGATTGCGCAGGCGTTCGACGCGGTGCGCTATCCGATCCTGCCCAAGATCACGCAGGCCGGCTCCAAACGGGCCAAGCGCGAAATCCTGCACATTCGGGATTCCTCGCTCTACATGCCGCGCGATTTCGACATCTCGCCCTATTTCGAGATCGTCAAGCCCACCATCGTTCACGGATTCGACTACACCGCCCTGCACTGGGCCGACAAGCAGAAGCCGCTCCCGGAGGTAGCGGGCGAATTCGGTGTGTTTCCAGAGGCGGGCTCGCCGCCGCTTGTTCCTGAAGAGATTGACCAAGAGACGCCGCTTGCGGCTGAGGAAATGATGCCACGCAACGACCCGGCACCGCTGGTCGAGCGCGTCGGCGTGTCTGAACATTTCCTGCTCGCCGAGCACATCCCCGTGGTTGGGCCGGAGCGCCGCTCGCGACCGCGCGAGCGCAAGCGGGAGTTCTTAGCTTAGGGCGTTGTCGACCCTCTATCGGCATTATCAGTTCGGCCTCGCGCTGCCTTCATACATGAACGTCATCGGCTTTGGGCCGGGGATATAGCCCGTATCAGCAGCGTGATTCGATCGTTTCGATGATCCCGCTCAAATCGCGCGCGCAAGAGCGATCGCACCCGATGCGATCAAGGCCCCACCAGCGGCACGGCTGAGCCCGCGGCCGAGCAGCAGCAACTTCTCACATGCGACATAGACGGCGATGCCGGCAATCCAGACCAGGTTCATGATCCCGCTGACGAAGAGCAGCGCCATCAGGAACCAGCAGCAGCCGAAGCAGTAGCAGCCGTGCCGAAGCCCCATGCGCAACGCTCCCATGGCGCCAGCTCGCCAGTACCGACTGAGGAACAGCACCGGGCTCTGGCAGTAGTGCAGGCACGCGTTCTTGACAGGCGTGAACTGGTAGAGTCCCGCGGCAACCAGGATGACGCCGCGAAGCACGGCGCTGGTGCTCGCCATCTCCATCGACAAGAGCCCTGCGCTTTCGAGCCCCCACTGCGCCAGTATCGCGAGGAGACTGAAGCCTGCCCATATCAGAAGATAACCAGAGAGAAAGATCCAGGCTTCGAGGGAAGGACGAGCCGAGGCGTCCTGCCTGCGCCGGATTGTCGTGAACAACAGGATTGTAGGCGCGGCACTCGGTACCATCATGGCGATCATCATCACCCACCACATGACAAACGCCAGCGCGGCGGAGAATGGCGACCACGGCATCGGCATGTCCATCGGCATGTCGGCCATGCTGGTGTCCATGCCCGCCCCGGCGGCCAGATAGAGCCATGCCAACGCCACCACCGCGGCCAGCCCGACGGCAACGATCAGGCGGTCGCGCCGCAACAGATATTCGAGCGCCAGCAGTTCGGCCACGGGCCTCACCTCAAGGCAGATCGAAAGACAGAACGTGGGACGGCTTCAAGCCGCAACACCGTCAGGCGTCTGTACGACGTTGGCCAGCGAGCTATGCGTGCCTTTGGTGTCGAATTTGATCGCGCCCGTCGAGTGGATGGTGGCGGAGGCGACCTCGGCAGACCTGTGCTCAAAGCCCTCCGGCATCACAACTTGAATGCGATGGGGAGCGCCCGTCACCGGGTTTTTGATTGGCTCGACCTCGGTCTCCAGCACACCCTTGGCGACGAGGCGCGCGACGCGCCCATTCTTGTCGAATGAGAATTCGAAGGGCGCAAACACCGGTTCCTCGATCTTGGTTACGATGAGGCTCAAGATATGGAACAGCGTACCCTCGGCCGAATGCCTGCCCGACATGATGCTGAAAAGTGCCTGGCGCTGTTCCGGCGTGGCGCGCTCATCGATCATCGGCTGCATCTTCCCATTGCCCTCGTGCAGAGCTCCAGGAAAGTCGACCGTTGCCGCGAAAACCAGACCGTCGAGCTTGGTACCCTCGAAATGTCCTTTGGTAATTCTCATGCCGACCATGCCTTTGCACGAGCCGTGAGTCGGCGGGGCATTGAAGTCGCACGGACAACCAAACGCGCAATTGCAGTTCTTGATCCATTCGCCTTCGAGACGCCAGTCCGATGCAGCCATGGCACACCTCCCATTGCGTTGTCAGGTCGTCAGTTGGACTATGCAGCCGTTTGGTTGTCCTCCTCGGCTTCAAGAGGCCGTCGACGCCAGCGCAGAGTTGCATGGCGCGCCGGAGCCTTGAGACGGTTAGCTGGCTGCGGCCGTGAGAAGCATACCAGCCAACGTCATGAGCGTACAGGCGGGCCACAGATGGTAACGGGATATCGTTGCGCGCCGCAACGACCGGCAGCCAGTGAATCGCATGCCGGACGTCATCGTTTGCTCGTCTCATTCGGCAGGTTGCGGAATGGCTCGAGGTTGCTTGCTTGACCCGGCTGGCGGCCACGGAGGCCGGCTGTCGACACGGTCTTCATTCGGCAACCGGAAGCCCCACACCAATCCATAGATCGCGGGAATCACGATCAGCGTCAGCAGGGTCGATGACAGCATACCGCCGATCATCGGCACCGCAATCCGCTGCATGATTTCCGAGCCGGTGCCAGTGCTCCACATGATCGGCAGCAGGCCGGCCATGATGGCAACCACCGTCATCATCTTCGGCCGGACGCGCTCGACCGCACCCACCATGATGGCGCCGTAGAGGTCGGGCCGAGTCAGATCGCGGCCTTCGGCATCGCGTCGGGCCCTGACCTCATCCAGGGCATGATTGAGGTAGATCAGCATCACGACGCCGGTTTCGGCGGCGACGCCGGCGAGAGCGATAAACCCGACGACGACGGCGACCGACAGGTTGAAGCCCAGCCACCACATCAGCCAAATTCCGCCGACCAGCGCAAATGGCAGCGAGAGCATCACGATCATCGTATCGGCGATGGAGCGGAAGTTCAGATACAGCAGCAGGAAGATGATCAGCAGCGTGACGGGAACGACGATCTTCAGCCGCGCCGTCGCGCGCTCGATATATTCGTACTGGCCGCTCCACATCACGTAGGTCCCGGGCGGAAACTGAACGCTGGCCTGGACGGCCAGCTTCGCGTCCGCCACGTAGCCGCCGAGATCCCGGTCGCGGATATCGACGTAGATGTAGGTGGCCAACTGTCCATTCTCGGTCCGGATCGACGCTGGCCCCCGCGCGGGCTCGACCCTGGCGACTTCACCGAGCGGCACCGCACCTCCGGTCGGCATCGGAACCAAGATGTCGTTAGCGATCGCCTGGGGGTTGTCCCGGAGATCACGGGGGTAGCGCATGTTGACGCTGAAGCGCTGGCGACCTTCCACCGTCGTCGTCACCGTTTGCCCGCCCAGCGCGGTGGCAATCACGTCCTGGACGTCCTGGACCATGATCCCGTAACGCGCCAGTGCCGCCCGATCCGGCGTCACATCGAGATAGTAGCCGCCGATGCCGCGCTCGGCATAGGCCGACGATGTCCCTGGCACGGCCTTCAGCACCTGCTCGATCTGCCTGGCGAGCTTGTCGATCTCGACGAGGTCGGTGCCGATCACCTTGACCCCGATCGGCGTCCGGATCCCCGTTGACAGCATGTCGATGCGGGCCTTGATCGGCATGGTCCAGGCATTGGACACGCCGGGAAACTGCAACGCCTTGTCCATTTCCGCGATCAGGCTGTCGACCGTCACCCCTCGACGCCACTCCTGCTTTGGTTTGAGGTTGACGATCGTCTCGAACATCTCTGAAGGGGCCGAGTCGGTCGCCGTCGCTGCGCGGCCCGCCTTGCCGTACACCGAAGCAACTTCCGGAAACGAGCGGATGATGCGGTCCTGGGTCTGCATCAGTTCGGCGGCCTTGGTAACGGAGATGCCGGGCAGCGTCGTCGGCATGTAGAGCAGCGTGCCCTCGTTCAGGCTCGGCATGAACTCGGTGCCGAGCTGCCGCGCCGGCCAGACGGTCACCGCGAGCACAACCAGGGAAAGTGCGATCACAGGCAGCTTGGCGCGCATGACCATCTCGATGACGGGCTTGTAGACCCAGATCAGGATGCGGTTGATCGGATTCCGGTGCTCCGGAATGATCCGGCCGCGGACAAAGACGATCATCAGCGCGGGCACCAGGGTGATCGACAGCCACGCCGCGGCCGCCATCGAAAAGGTCTTGGTGAATGCCAATGGGCTGAACAGCCGTCCCTCCTGGGACTCCAGCGTGAAGATCGGCATGAACGATACGGTGATGATCAGCAGACTGAAGAACAACGCGGGCCCGACTTCGGCGGCCGCTTCGATCAACACCGCCGCGCGTGATGTCCCCGGTGCGGCCCGCTCGAGATGTTTATGGGCGTTCTCGATCATGACGATGGCCGCATCGATCATGGCGCCGATCGCAATGGCGATGCCGCCGAGGCTCATGATGTTGGCGCCCAGCCCAAGAAACTTCATCGTCGCGAACGCCATCAGAACGCCAACCGGCAGCATGACGATGGCCACCAGCGCACTGCGGACGTGCAACAGGAAGACGATGCAGACCAGCGCGACCACGATGCTCTCCTCGGTCAGCGCGTGCTTGAGCGTTTCGATGGCGGCGTTGATGAGGTTGGAGCGGTCGTAGACCGGTACGATCTCGACCGACTTCGGCATGCTGCTCGCGATCTCCATGAATCGTTTCTTGACGTTATCAATCACGTCGAGCGCGTTGACGCCGAAACGCTGCAGCACGATGCCGCCGGCAACCTCGCCCTCGCCGTTCAGTTCGGTGATCCCCCGTCGTTCATCGGGACCGATCTCCACCCGGGCAACGTCGCGGAGCAGGACGGGCGTGCCGTTGTTGGTCTTCAACACGATGTTGCCGAGGTCGTTGATACCCTTCAGGTAGCCCTTGCCCCGAATGACGTATTCGAATTCGGAGAGTTCGACGGTGCGGCCTCCGACATCGGCATTGCTGGCGCGGATGGCGTCGCGCATTTTCTGCATGGTGATGCCGAGATCGCGCATGCGCTGCGGATCGAGGATGACGTTGTACTGCTTGACGAAGCCGCCGACGCTGGCGATCTCGGCCACGCCCTCGGCCTTGGCCAGGGCGAATTTCAGGTTCCAGTCCTGGATCGTGCGGGTATCCGCCAGGTTCAATTCCTTGGAGACGACGGCGTATTGATAGACCCAACCGACTCCGGTGGCGTCAGGACCGATCGTGGGCGCCACTCCCGCCGGGAGCCGCGATGTCGCGCTGTTGAGAAATTCGAGAACCCGGGAGCGCGCCCAATAGATGTCGGTACCGTCCTCGAAAATCACATAGACGAACGAGACGCCGAAGAACGAGAAGCCGCGCACGACCTTGGAGCGCGGCACTGTGAGCATTGCCGTTGTCAGCGGATAGGTGACCTGGTCCTCGATGACCTGCGGCGCCTGTCCGGGATACTCGGTATAGACGATGACCTGGGTATCGGAGAGATCCGGGATCGCATCGAGCGGCAAATGGGCCAGAGCGTAGATCCCGGCGGCGGCGGCAAACCCCGCTCCGACAAACACCAGCAGCAGGTTGCGCGCCGACCACGCGATGATGCGGGCGATCATGGCTTTGCTCCCGCGTCCGAGAAGCCCTTGAGCGCGGCTTTCAGATTGCTTTCTGCGTCGATCAGGAAGTTGGCCGAGACCACGACGGGCTCACCATTGCTGATGCCGTCGCGGATCTCCACGTAGCCGTTACCACGCCGACCAAGCTTGACATCACGCGGCTCGAACCGGCCCTCACCCCTGTCGACGAACACGGCCTGGCGGCTACCGGTATCGAGCACCGCGCTTTCCGGCACGGCGAGAACGGGTTCGGCGTCCCCGGTTTCGATCGAGGCGTCGACGTACATATCCGGAAGCAGCGCGAAATCCGTATTCGCCAGTTCGATCCTGACACGCGCGGTGCGCGTGTCGCGGTTCACCTGCGGATAGACGATCGCAATCCTGCCGATGAACTCGCGGTTCGAAAAGCTGCGCGCCTTCAGGATGACCGGCTGTCCGACCGCGATGACGCCGAGGTCGCGCTCCGCGACGTCCACCGTCGCCCAGACCACGGATGTGTCGGCAACCCGGAACAAGACGTCCCCGGGCTGCGCGCGCATTCCCTCGATGGCATTGCGCTCGAGAACGACACCGTCACGCGGGGCCGACCAGTCGATGGCGATCGGGACGGAGCCGCTCTTCTCGATAGCGGCGATCACCGCCTCGGGAACGTCGAGGTTGATCAGCCGCTGCCTTGAGCCGCGACCGTAAAGTCCCTGCCCGCCGGTGGTCTTCGAGGTGATGGTCGCGACATACTCCGCCGCAGCCGAGGCAACGGCCGGGCTATAGATCTCCATCAGCGGCTGGCCCCTGGTCACGCGGGTGCCGGTGGTGACGTTCGCCACCTTCTGCACCCAGCTCTCGCTCCGCATCGAGATGACAGAGATGCGGCGCTCATCAAGTTGAATCGTCCCGGGCGCGCGCACGGTCATCCGGATCGTCCGCCGCTCCGCGGGCTCCGAATTCACGCCGGTACGTTGGACCTTGCCTGGCGAGAGCCTCACTGAGCCATCGTCGGTGTCGTCACCCTCGTACACGGGAATATAGTCCATCCCCATGGAATCCTTCTTGGGAACCGGCGAGGTGTCGGCGAGCCCCATCGGATTGCGGTAGTATTTGATCTTGCGATCGCCCATCGCGGTCTTGTCGGACGACGCTGCGGGTGCGGTGACCGCTTCATCATCGAAGCTGAGATCGGCGCCGGCCGGGACGGCACGATAGTCCCGCCCGTCTGCTGTTGTCTTCGGAGTCAGCGAGTAGACCGGTTTTCCATCCGGGTCCTGATAGTAGATCGGATCTTCGCTGCTCTGCGCGAGCGCCGTCGACACGAGCGCACCGGTTGCGCTCGGCGAATGCCGATGGCCACGGACGGCAATGAATGCGCCACCCGCCGCCGCAATCACACCGGCGGCGGTGACACTGACCAGGATGGCGCGGTTCATTTCTGCGCCGTGATGACGAGTTTGCCTTCGACGGTGCCGGTCTCGCCCTGCACCTTGGCGCCGAGCGACAGCAGCCAGCGTCCTTCCATTCCGAAGGCCGCCTTGAAGCGATAGCTGCCGGGCTCACCGCCCGGCTCCCGAGCGACCTTGGTCGCCATTTCCGCCATGCCTTCGGGAGCCATGTCGAGACGGGTTGCAAAGATAACGGCGTCCGGAACCCGCTTTCCGGTGGTCCTGTTGACAAGTTGGACCGTCACGACCTTGCCCTTGCCCACGGCGACGGTCGGCTCGACCAATCGGAATTCATAGTCCTTGATGTCAGCCTGTGCGGCGCCGTTGAAACCGGTCGCGGCAATGCCGACGAGCGCTGCCCACAGGGCGCGCATGATGGTGAGCTTCTTCATTTTCGAAATCCTCTGATGTCATGGTTGCTGCCGCAAGCCGCAAAGCGGCATGCGTCGATGCCGCGCGGTGCTGCCGCGCAGCCGCAAACGGCGTCGTGCGCCGTTCAGACCAGAGTTCGAGGCGGATGTTCGGGAGGCGGGTGACCCTGCCCGTCGGGCAAGGAGTCGTTGCTCAGGGACAGAACTCCGTTCGAGGCCCGAGGCAGAGGACAGAAGACGCTCGCGGTCGTACCGGTGAAGCACTTCGACGCGCACGCCGCCACGTAAACACACTTGTCGCAATCGACCGGCACGGGAGCCTTCGATGGGCAGCACGGCATGTCGCTTGCCATCTCGTCCGCCATGCCCGATGCCGTCATGTCAGTCTCGGCCAGCACCGGGTCGGAGCTGGTCGCCGCCATCACCGGGCGGGACACCGGGGCCCAAGCAAGGCCCGCGATCATCAAGACCGCCAGCAGCCGCCGAATGGTGGGTTTACAGGTCACAAGGCCAGATTTCCACGATCTGCCGGCAATGGAAAGCTCACAATTTTGATTTTGATCACAATCCAGCCAGCAGCGGGCAGTCCGTCGCAGACCGCTTAGCTCGATCCCAGGAGGCATATGGCCACGTGTCACGCCGTGATCTGGATCAACCCGTTCGATGGCCAGGACGTTAAGCTTACAGTTTGCAATACCCTCCAGCCGGCGCGCTGATGGTGATGGACTGCAACATGGCGGCTACCGAAGTTGACTCCGCACGTCGCACGCGGCCCTCGCAACCGGCGCAGCTCTCCGTTCAATTCGATCTGCGGAACATTACGACGCCAATCCTGCTGCACCTATTGAGTGGCAAAGTCCGGTTCCCATGGCTGTTCCTGGTGAAGTGCAAGTTGACGGCCGGCCGATTCAGGAGGTCGATCGATCCGCGGTTCCCGGTAGAGTTGGTCGACACCTGCGCATTGCCGCTGTGGGTCTATATCAATTTGAAGAGCAGGCTCGGGCAAAAGACGGCGTTCGAGATCATGCGCGTCGCAATCCTCACCGGAGGCATTGCGCAGTGGAACTTCGCCTATCGCGCTGTCGAACAGGATCGGACCTTCAACAATCTTTGCGACGAGGAGATCCGGGTCAACCAGATCGGTCCGACACGCTGGAACACCCTGGAGGTGGTCGAGCGGACCGAACGGCGATTCGAGATCAAGATCACGCGATGCCTCTACCACGAACTCATGACGGCGGTGGGAGTGCCGGAACTGACGCCGGTGATTTGCCAGGTCGATAACGCCGCCTTCAATTCGTATCTTCCCGATGAAGTGGTGTTCACGCGAGGCGGTCCGGGGCATCGGATCTCCGACAGCGCCAAACAATGCAGTTTCAAGTGGGATTTCATTGGATGACTTCCAAAGCCTTGCGTGTCGCGTGCTCTGATGATGGCGGGCGGTCCTGACCGGGAGTCTCAGCTTGAATGGCCACGACATTCTGATCGTCGGGGGCTATGGCGTGGTCGGGCGACGAATAGCGGCCGAGCTCGCACCCGACTATCCGGACCGCGTCGTCGTCGCGGGTCGGAGCCTGGCGCTGGCAGATCAGACCGCAACGGCCATCGGCCATGGTGCGCGCGGGCGAAGGATCGATGTCACCGTGCCGTGTTCCGTCGCGGCAGCACTGGAAGGTGTCGCGATCGTCATCAGCTGCATCGATCAGCCCGGGCGTATGCTGTTGTGGGCGGCCGTCGACCGCGGCCTGCGATATACCGACATCACCCCGCATCTGACTGAGCTTGGACGCGGCGCGGCCTATGAAAGGATCGACGCCGCGGCCCGGGCGTCCGGAGCCCGACTGGTGCTGGGGACCGGCATCGTGCCGGGCATCTCCAATGTGATGGCACGCGCCCTCGCCGATGCGCTTGGCGGCGCTGACGAGATCGAAACCGCGATCCTGCTTGGCGCTGCCGACGTCAGCGGCCCCGCGTCGTTCGAGTACTTCCTCCAGGAACTCGCGATGTCCTTCGACATCCACGTTGACGGCGACGACCGCCCGGTGCACGCGTTTAGCGCTCCGCGCCTTGTCGCCTATCCACCGCCCGTCGGAGCGCAGCTCTCCTACCTCTTTCCCTTTTCCGATCAGGTCCTCTACCCGCGCACGATGGGGGTCAGAACCGCCATCACGCGGCTCGCGATCGAACCCGCATGGCTGGCGCGAGTGCTTTCAATCGTCGCCCGAAGCGGCGCTTCGCATCTTCTCGCCATTGAGGCAACCCGCCATTCCATCGCACGACGACGTCAGGCTCGTCCGTCGGACAAGCGCGCGCGTTTTGCGCTCCGCGTGGACGTCCGGCGTGGCCAAAATTCGCGATCAGCGACCCTTGTCGGTCAGACCCAGGCCGCCGCGGCCGCCGCGGGCGCCGCGGGCGTGGCGCGCGCGCTGATCGAAGGCGATGTTAGGGAGCCCGGAGCCTGGATGCCGGAGCAGGTGATCGAGCCCGGTACGTTCTTGTCTCGTCTTGCCGCAGGTGGGCTGAAGTTGGAATTTCCGGCCGGTTGATCTGTCGCAAAAGCGCCCGGTCGCGCCTTGGTATCGTCCTTACGGAATTACCGGCATCACGATCAATGGTTGGAGTCCCATGGGTACAATCACAGGGTTTCTCGCATCTCGGCTCGGCTTGGCCGTGACTGTTGTTGCAGCAGCACTCGGAGTCTATCTGCTGGCGACGCATACGGGCCACGCGCTTGCCGCTGCGCCCTATCTGCTTCTTCTGGCTTGTCCGCTGATGCATTTCTTCGGACATCACCATCATCGATCGAGCGACGCGTCCGGGATCAACCAGTCCGCTGAGCCTCGTTGATCGGCCAACGCGGATCAGTCGAGGCTACCTGTCAGCCCGGCCGATCACGTCCATCAATTCCGCAATCTTCTGCCGCTGATCCGCCTTGTCGCCGCTTGCGACGGCGTGTTCGACGCAATGCGCCACATGATCCCTGAGGACCTCCTCCTCGAGCCGTCGCAGGGCGGCACGCACGGCCGAGATCTGGGTGACGATGTCGATGCAGTAGCGATCGTCCTCGACCATTTTCGCCAAGCCGCGGACCTGGCCCTCGATCCGGCTCAGCCGCTTTTGACAAGATGTCTTGATGTCCTTCCGCATGCCCCTTATATACCCCTACCGGGTATGGGTTGCAAGCGGCGCAACGGGAGACTGCAGTGACCGAACAGGAAAAAGCGAATCCAGGCGACGCTCCAGCGGGTTCCGATTGCGGCTGCGCGTCCAGGCCGACCTCCGCTCCGCCTGCGGCGACGGCGAAGACCGGCTGCTGCGGCGGCGGTCACGACCATTCCGGCCACCAGCATCGCCACGATGATGCTGGCGCCAGGGACACCGTTCGCGATCCCGTCTGCGGCATGAGCGTCGATCCTGCGACCTCGAAACACCGCTTCGACCATCAGGGACAGACCTTCCATTTCTGTTCGGCCGGCTGCCGCACCAAGTTTGCCGCCGACCCCGCAAAATATCTCGACAGGAAGGAGCCGCCGCCGGAGCTGGCAGCCGGCACGATCTACACCTGCCCGATGCATCCGCAGATCCGCCAGGTCGGCCCGGGAAGCTGCCCGATCTGCGGCATGGCGCTCGAGCCGGAGGTCGCAAGCCTCGATGCGGCGCCCAACCCCGAACTCGCCGACATGACGCGGCGCTTCTGGGTCGGCTTGGTGCTCGCGCTGCCGCCGGTGGTCCTGGAGATGGGCGGCCATCTGGTCGGCGGTCACGGCTGGGTCGACCAAATCCTGTCGAACTGGATTCAACTGGTGTTCGCGACCCCCGTCGTGATCTGGGCCGGCTGGCCGTTCTTCGTCCGCGGTTGGCAATCGCTGCTCACGCGCAACCTCAACATGTTCACGCTGATCGCGATGGGCACGGGCGTTGCCTATGTCTACAGCGTTGTTGCGACCGTTGCGCCGCAGGTCTTCCCTCCGACCTTCCGTGGCCATGGCGGCGCGGTTGCAGCCTATTTCGAGGCCGCCGCCGTCATCACGGTCCTCGTGCTGCTCGGTCAGGTGCTTGAGTTGCGCGCGCGCGAGGCGACCTCCGGCGCGATCAAGGCACTGTTGCAGCTCGCACCGAAAACGGCGCGTCGCATCGGCGATGACGGGGCCGACCACGAAGTTGCTATCGACGAATTGAAGGTTGGCGACAGCCTGCGGGTGCGGCCGGGTGAAAAGGTTCCGGTCGACGGCATCATCCTCGAGGGCCGGTCGTCGCTCGACGAATCGCTGGTGACCGGCGAATCCATGCCGGTCACCAAGGAGACGGGCGGCAAGGTGATCGCCGGCACGCTCAACCAGTCCGGCAGTTTCGTCATGCGCGCCGAAAAGGTCGGGCGCGACACGCTGCTGTCGCAGATCGTCAAGATGGTCGCGGACGCGCAGCGTTCGCGCGCACCGATCCAGAGGCTCGCCGATCAGGTCGCCGGCTGGTTCGTGCCGATGGTCATCGTTGTTGCGGCCATCGCCTTCGGCGCCTGGGCTACCTTTGGGCCGGAGCCTCGCATGGCGTTCGGACTGGTCGCTGCCGTCAGCGTGTTGATCATCGCCTGTCCCTGCGCGCTGGGGCTCGCGACACCGATGTCGATCATGGTCGGGGTCGGGCGCGGCGCCCAGGCCGGCGTGCTGATCAAGAATGCGGAAGCCCTGGAGCGCATGGAAAAGATCAACACACTGGTGGTCGACAAGACCGGCACCCTGACCGAGGGCAAGCCGAAAGTCGTCGCCATCGTTGCCGCGGCGGGTTTTGAGGACAGCGAAATCCTGCGGCTCGCGGCGAGCGTGGAACGCGCCAGCGAACATCCGCTCGCCGACGCCATCGTACGGTCCGCGAAGGACCGCAATCTCGATCTGGGCAAGGTCGAAGCGTTCGACTCGCCGACCGGCAAGGGCGCGAGCGGCAATGTCGACGGCAAGGCCATTCTCCTGGGCAACTCGAATTTCCTGACATCCCTCGGCATCGAAACCCAATCGTTGAGTGAGCAGGCCGAACGTCTGCGCGGCGACGGCGCCACCGTGATCAATATCGCGATCGACGGCCAATTGGCTGGGCTGTTTGCGATCGCCGATCCGGTCAAGCCATCGACGCCGGACGCCCTGAAGGCGCTGGCGGCGGAAGGCGTCAAGGTCATCATGCTGACCGGAGACAACCGCACCACCGCGAATGCCGTGGCGCGTACGCTCGGAATCACCGAGGTCGAGGCGGAGGTGCTGCCGGATCAGAAGAGCGCCGTGGTCGCCCGGCTGCAGAGGGCGGGCAGGATCGTCGCCATGGCTGGCGACGGCGTCAATGACGCCCCGGCGCTTGCCGCCGCCGAGGTCGGCATCGCGATGGGCACCGGCACCGACGTGGCGATGGAAAGCGCCGGCGTGACGCTGCTGAAGGGTGATCTCGGCGGTATCGTGCGCGCACGCAGGCTGTCGCAGGCCACCATGGCCAACATCCGCCAGAACCTGTTCTTCGCCTTCATCTACAATGCTGCCGGCATTCCGATCGCCGCCGGAATTCTCTATCCCAACTTCGGCATCCTGCTGTCACCGATCATTGCCGCGGCCGCGATGGCGCTGTCGTCGGTGAGCGTGGTCGGCAATGCGCTGCGGCTGCGCGTGGCGAGGTTGTAACGAGCGAAACCTAGTTGAGCGGGATGAGATTAGGTTGAACTGGCCCGGCAGCGGAGGTTCACCTCTCCCGTTGGGAGAGTTCGATTTGCGTAGCAAATCGGGTGAGGGGTTACGGTCTATCGATTGCAGCGCCCCCTCACCCGGCGCTACGCGCCGACCTCTCCCCGCCGGGGAGAGGTGGCCGCAGCTCCATCGCTTTGATTCGATCAAAAGCCATCGCGCTGTAGACTAAAGCAGGTCGGAGCTCGCTCAGAACGGCAATGTCACGTCGTATTTGATTTCCTTCAGGATGACGTTGGTCCGGACGTGACGGACCCCCGGAATCTTGAACAGGAACTCATCGAGGAAGCGGTTGTAGGCGGCCATGTCGCTGACGACGACCCTGAGATGATAGTCGGCATCCCCCGTCGTTGCGAAGCATTCGAGAACCTCGGCGCGCCGCTGGATGCGCTGGACGAACTGCGAGACGAATTGTTCGTCGTGCCGATCCAGCGACACGTGAAGAATGGCGGACATGGAAAAGCCGGCCTTCTCGCGATCGACCAGGGCGGTATAGCGGGCGATGACGCCAGACCCTTCCAGCGCCGCCACCCGGCGCCAGCAGGCCGACGACGACATGCCGACGCTGTCGGCCAGCTGCTGGTTGCTCTGGCGGCTGTCCTGCTGAAGCTGGTGCAGCAGCCGGCCATCGAGGGGATCGATCATGGACCCTGCTCAGACTGGATCGTTTTACCGAGGACTCGATAGTATCTGGATGATTTCACCAAGAAAACACGTAAGGTGGATTAAGTTTCAGTCTGTAGGGTGGGTTGGAGCCGAAGGCGCAACCCACCGTCTACCCGTATCCCTTCGTTCGCCGATGCTGAAGCGGCGGACTACGCCTTCGACTCCAATCGCGCCCTACACACTGACTGCCGTGCAGCGCGATGACCACAGATGGAGGGGCGTGTCAGGCCGCGCGGCTGGCAGCTATGCAACCGTCCACAATTCTGAGCAAATGATTTGCCAATATTACAATTTCCATCGCTTCGTCGGGCTCGTTTAAATTGATTTCGCGATGCGAGTGCGGGTTCTTGTACGATCCGATGGCGCCCGCAAACAATGCGGACCTAGCCTGACGCTCGCTCTTCTCCGCTGATTTGTCGGTGAGTGGACCATTATCCTCATGAAAAGCTTTCCTCATAAGATCCGTACCAAGATCGCCAGCAGTGAACCCACCAGCTTCACGAACGCTGATCTCAACGGCTTTCATTGCTTGAAAAACGGCTGTATCATACTCTCCCCTCATGAAGGCTGACCACACCTTCTGAGCAATCTTAGGGTGCAGCGTGTCTTTCTGAATTCGTCTGGATCGCGCAAATTGCGCGATGTCCTCGGGCGCCTTCATTTTGTTGGCGCGACGGCTAAAAACTCGAAACCCATGGCTGCCGTTCATCCCAGGGGCTGGGATAAGCAGGCCTTGCACCTCTAACCAATTCCAGGCCTCGGTAATCGCTAGGCCTATCTCGTCTCGCCGCGGATCGGAATAGCTAGCCGGATGTGCGTTCGCACTAGTGATCCCGTTTATGAAGTTCGGAAGTGCAACGAGATTATTCTGACGGCTGGCCGCAAGCGCGACCAGAAGAAACGCTGCTAGTTCTTCAGTTTCAAGACTCAAGAGGTAGTCGACATCTGGAATGAGTTTCGGAAGCGATGTCATTTCTTGGCCCTCCAATCTCGACCAGCGGATCGCCTTTTACGTCCATGCAAGCATCGACGGCATAAGCGCATTGCTCGCCTTGGGGTGTTCAGAAAACAGAAATTAGCTGCGTAATAGATAAGCATTGAAGGGACACGCGCTTGTTCGATAGGCTTAAAACAACTAGAAGTAAGGCGAAAGAAACGGATCAACCTCAGCACCAGCTTTGAGGGCGGACATGGCTACGTTCGATTTCAATAGTCTCAACCGGCCGGCCGCGGCTAGACGCCCGACGAATCCAATCGAGATTTTTCGAAGCGCTCCAGCGCTTGCCGAAACACCAAACGACCTTTGGCAAGGCCAGTCAAAGGCTCTTGAGATGTGGCATTCGGGTCGAGATTCACGGGATACACTTATTTCACTGCATACAGGAGCGGGAAAATCCATCGTTGGGTTGCTGATTGCTCAAAGTCTCATAAACGAGGGCGTATCAAAGGTTCTATATGTTTGCGCAACGAATGATCTTGTGGCGCAAACATCCAGAGAAATCGCCACCAAGCTAGGTTTCGTTCATTCCACTCGAATGGGCGGAAAGTTCTCCAACGATAGCTACTCGACTGGCGCAGGCTTCTGTCTCACTAACTATCAAGCTCTGTTTAACAGCAGAACAGTATTCGCTAGGGACGACCGGCCCGGAGCGATCATATTCGACGATGCGCATGTCGCGGAAAAGATCATTCGAGATTGCTTTACTCTTCGAATTGAACGCAGCAGCCTGCAAACTGTTTTTGATCGCGTTGTTGGGCTGTCCACGCCCCATTTTGAGACTGTTGGAAGGGGAGACTATTTTCGAGGAATCCTAAAAGGAGATTCAGCTTATCGAGTAGCGCTCCTTCCACCCGGCGCAGTCGTTGCTCTAACTAGAGATTCTACGCTTCTAGGCTTGCTACGAGAAGCTGAAGTGCAGGCGTCCGAGATTCGCTTTCCTCTAGGACACTTGGCGGACCACCTAAGTACATGCAGCATCTTGTTCTCTCAGGGCTCAATTGAAATTTCCCCCGCGTTTCTTCCATCAAGGAGGCTTTCGTATCTAGCCGATCCCGAAATTCGGCGAATTTACCTATCTGCAACGCTCACGAGCGAGGTGGATTTTTGTAGAGCGTTCGGACGTCGGCCGTCTAGCAAGATAGAGCCCGAGAGCGATGCAGGTATGGGTGAGCGCCTGATCGTTTTGACCGAAAAATCTAAACTCAGCAACGGGGGGCTCAAAAACGTCAGCGATGTTGAGTTGGCGCATTGTCTGTCGGCTCAAAATAAGTTGTTGATTTCGACTCCGTCATATCCGGCAGCATCCAAGTATAAATCACTTGGTATTCCTCCTTCAGTCGGAGAGTTTAGCACTAAGCTCGACCAATTCCGTCGAGGTGCTGCACCCAGTGTGTTCATTTTGGTCGGAAGAGTGGACGGGATCGATCTACCTCACAACACGTGCCGCGTCATGCTGGCGGACGGCCTACCGACGGGTTTTTCGCTGCTTGAGAGTTACCTGTACGACACTCTAGAGATGAGAAATTCCTACGCAGCGAAGCTCGCTAATCGTATCACCCAAATGTTCGGTCGGACAAATCGAGGCAGGAATGATTACTCAACGATATTTGCGTCGGATCAACGATTAGTTGACTGGCTGTCAACGCCGAGAAATGTGGCGCTGTTGCCCGAACTGCTTCGCAAGCAACTGCTGTTAGGAAGATCTCTAGTTGAACAATTCAAAATCCACGATCTTCAGCAATTCCCTGGCCTTATTAATCAGGTAATCAGCCGGGACGCCGGTTGGCTTAGGTATTATCAAGACTCAGTCTCCGGGCTGGATATTAGTACCGAACAAAAAGAACAGGCGGCGGAGAATGATAGACTCTTAACAGAAGCGGCACTTGCTGAATCGGAATTTGCCGCCCACATGTGGGACGGGAATGCTTCATCCGCTCGCGATTCATTGGCCGCGATTGTCGATAAAGTCGTCGTGGCCGACCGTCGCCTTTCAGGCTGGTACAACATTCAGCTCGGCCACACATTTGAACTTCAAGGGGATATTGAATCAGCCGCGAAACAATACTCGCAAGCGAGATCGCGTATCTATAGCATTTTAGCGTTGCCGTTTCCGGCGACTACGAGTTCGGCTACCACTCGCGCGACCCCGGTCAACAAACTCCATTCTAAGCTCTTGGAGATATTCGCGAACGATATTCGCCATCAAAACGATCAGATTTCGAAGATCGAGAGGGCGGTCACTTTGCTGTTTGATAACAAGACTTCAGTCGCGCAACAGGAAGAAGCTATGCGCGCCTTCGGAGATGCGTTGGGATTTGCAGCATCGCGTCCAGAGCAGGAGCAAGACAACGGAAGCACTCTCGATGTATTTTGGCGAAACGAGTCTCTAAGGCAGTCCATTCTCTTGGAGCTAAAGACCAAAAAGAAAGCTGAAGGATCGCTCAACATTGATGAGGTCGGACAGGGTTTCAATCACCTTGAATGGGCGGCTAAGGCGCACGATGGCGAGACGATTCTCGGCTTGATATTCGTCTGCTTGTGTCAAAAGCGCTCGCCAGAAACCTCACCGTCGAACGACATGTGGTTAGCCAATCTGGCGCCCTTCCGGCTTATTTACGATGAATTCATACAGATGCTTTACGCGTTGCAGAGACTCACCCCCCTTCAACGTATCCCTGAGATGCAAGCTGTTGCCCAGCGGGCAGAGTGGCAACCAGATGCCATTTTCGCGAGGCTTCGTGGTACGAGCCTAGGGAAGGTGCTAACAAGCTGAACTACGGTTCAGCCAAGGATGATGATTCTGGCTTAGTTACGCGGCGCAGGGTGAGATTTATTCTTCCGCCATTGCTCAGCAGTTGCGATGTATTCGGGATGACACGGTCCACGCCGTGAAAGATCATGCGGGAATCGCCGCCGAACGAAATTACGTCCCCGGAGCTAAGTCGAAACGATTTTGTGGGGTCAGAGCGATTTATGCCCCCAGCACGAAAAAGGGCCGTGTCTCCAAGCGATACTGAGACGACCGGCGCGTCCAAATCGTCCTCGTCCTTGTCTTGATGCAAACCCATCTTGGCCGATGTTTCGTAATAGTTGACTAGACAAGCCTCAGGCAGATGGGGATATTCAGCAACGCTCCGCCAAATATCGAGAACAATTTCTGGCATTGGTGGCCATGGACGGCGCGTTACTGGATGAAAATTTTGGTAGCGATACCCTTCTCTGTCGGACACCCAGCCCAGCCGCCCGCAATTCGTCATCCGAACTGAGAATGGCCTATCCGATTTAGGCATTCGCGGAGTGAAGAGAGGTGCTTCTTTCACGACGCGCTGCAATTCCGCGAGCAACTGCCGTTGTTTCTCGAAATCAAGCATGCCCGGGTAAAATTTAAGGCCGTTCATTTCTTTCTGTAAAGTCGATACATGATGTCTCCTGTAAGTTTGGGAGCGCCGTACTTGTCAATGTACGGCTTCAAGACTGATTTTTCTTCCTCAGGACTTATCGTAACCTTTTGTTCAGTGTCCCCGACACACTCAAGTCCTTCCTGCTCGGCCAAATTATCAATCCACTTTTGAAGCTCATCATTCTTGAAGTCGAGCACAAGAACCAATGCTCCCTTTTTCATCTTGTCGAAGCAATACGAGAGAAATGCCGTGGCAGCCTGTTTAAATTTGAAAATTTCCGAAAGGAAGTAAATCAGTGTAAAAATGTCGGCCTTAAAAGCCTTCTTGTGAATGTTGTATGTTTCTGGCTTGGTCACATCGACAGGCAGAAAATTTCGCGAAGTAGTAATTTCTTCTGAAACGATTGTGTCTAGATCACCCCAAGTATCAACCCAAGACTGCTCTTTGTCGAGAATATAGAACGTCAACTTAGGCCGCTCTTTTTGCGCAAGTAGATATTTGACAAATCCTAGTACGTCGCTTCCCGGACCGCCGCCTATGCAGCTGACTGTCACCTGCTCGTTACTTAATGCTTTTCGTAGCTCGGGAGACCAAGCAAACGCACCATTCAAGAACTCAGCGTGCGCCGTCGTGTACCTGAAAACATATCCGAACCGCGTGATTTCGTCGGAATAGCTAGGACCGCCCTTGTTGAGAACGTCCCCATAATGCTTGCTCAGTTCTAACAGCCGGTCCTTAATGAGCTTGTCCTTTTCCTCTTGCTCAATTTCTTCATAGGCTACGTCGAGAACCCGTTTTACCATTTCAAAGAAGGTTGCCATCGTCTCCCCCCATTTTATGCCGAGAGTTATTCTAAGTAGCGACTACGGTCGTGGCAATCGGCAGTTGTAACGGCAATTGCCTTTTTATTCCGGAGAGTTCGCGGCTTGAAATTACGGTGCACCTCATCTGTTCCTATGATCAACGAATTCCGGTGATACCGCCGCACAAGAAAATCCCGCGCCCGACGGGCTAGATCTGGTGTGATTTGGGCTGTCCAGCCCCATAGGAAAAAATATTCTGATTTTCAGAAATACGAATCGCCGCTATAGACCATGCCGTCTCGTCCCACTGAAAGGGGCGTATCGCGATCGTCACGAACGCGGGGCCGGATGCGGTGGACGCGGGCGGCGTCGGCGCGACAGGAATCGCAGGGCGGTGTCCCCGTGAGCGGTTCAGGAGCGCGCAGGACGAACGGCGCAGCCTCGTACGGCAAAAGCGTGTGGTCCTGGCACCCGTTGCTGGTGTCAAGTCGGCGAAAGACGTGTCGGCCCAACCGGGCGCGGACATGTCGTCAATTCGCCGGCGACGGAGGCAAGACGAATTCGTCTCCGGGGAGAGTACGCCATAAGCCGTCAAACCACTCGCGTGCGGGAATGCCGGGCTGATCCGGTGAACTCGCTGTGAATACTCGTGCGCATTCTTCACGACCCATTCGCGCGCGAGGCTGCGGGTGCATCGGGCACCCGGCATTCCCCACGCCCTTTCGGGGCGGGTCTCTCTCGCAAAGCTCGGGCGCTGCGCGCCGCGAGGGGCGGAGGTGCGTCCACATCATTGCGAGCGCAATGGTGCGCCAGCGCGCGGTGGGCTCCCTCGCCCCGTTCTTCACGGGGAGAGGGTGGGGTGAGGAGCTCACTCCACGCGTTCGACTCGCGGTGAGTCCCCTCACCCGAAGCCTTGGGCTTCGACCTCTCCCCGCAAGCGGGGCGAGGTGAAGAAGCCACTGGCCGCGATTCGCCGGCAAGGGCGGGCGACGAGATTGCAATGCTTACGACAGCGCCACGTCAGAACCATTGCGCGGGGCGCCAACCCTCACGCCGCCTTCAGTCCCGGCTCTGGCGGCTGTCCTGCTGAAGCTGGTGCAGCAGCCGGCCATCGAGGGGATCGATCATGGACCCTGCTCAGACTGGATCGTTTTACCGAGGACTCGATAGTATCTGGATAATTCGACCAAGAAAGCCCCAATCCCCGGTCAATCAGAAAAATCTGACCAACGGATCGGGCGGATACTTCCTCAGGACACACCGGAGGATGGACATGTCAGCAAATGCCGATTCGCTGAACGCGCGCCTCGACGACTATGCCCTGCTCGACCGCTATCAGCGGCAGACTGGTCGGGTGTTCCTCACCGGCACGCAGGCGCTGGTTCGCATCCTGCTCGACCAGCGACGCCGCGACATCGCCGACGGCATCAACAGCGCCGGCTTCGTTTCGGGCTATCGCGGATCGCCACTGGGTGGCGTCGATCTCGAACTCTGGCGCGCCAAGACGCTGCTGCAGGCAAGCCGTATCGAATTCCTTCCCGCGATCAACGAAGACCTCGCGGCGACCGCGGTCTTGGGTTCGCAGCAGGTCGAGACCAATCCGAGGCGCGAGGTCGATGGCGTGTTCGGCCTCTGGTACGGCAAGGGTCCCGGCGTCGATCGCTCCGGCGACGCGTTGAAGCACGGCAATGCCTATGGCTCCTCGC
>Ga0307509_10004246_pt1 | contig 20887 bp, 14 predicted proteins | sample 10_EM_MG_FD_202245 | JGI IMG/M metagenome (GOLD analysis project Ga0307509, IMG submission 202245) | Populus trichocarpa ectomycorrhiza microbial communities from riparian zone in the Pacific Northwest, United States - 10_EM | ecosystem: Host-associated > Plants > Roots > Unclassified | place... | reverse complement strand
TCTCCCTGGTCTGACCGACGGTGGGCGCATCGGAAATGCTGCACCGACGGCACAGCCCAAGGCCGGCGGCGCCGGCGGAAGCGCGATCCTGAACGCGAACCGGCCCGGCATCGCGGGCGCTGCTGCGACCGAAGGCGCGCCGGTCGCCCAGCCGGCCGGCGCCGGTGGCGCGCCGGGTGCCGCTGCCGCGCCGACTCCATCGCCGTCGGCGGCGCCGGCGCCCGCCAATCCGTCGACCACTTCGGGAGGCGGAACTGCTCCCGTCGCACCGCCGCGCAACGGACGGCCGGGCTACGCACCGCCAAGCGTGCAGCCGGGCCGGGCGATGGTGCCTTCCGCACCTGCCGCACCGGCGGGCACGCCGCCAGCGCCTCCTCCGGCACCGGCGCCCTCGCCCGACAACGGTACCGGTGGCTGAGTCTCGCCATGCACCGCGTTGCGCCTTGTCCATTTCGCCCAACGATATGCATCGCGTGCGCTCGCAGCGCAAGCGTTCGCGGCTTCACGCTCGTCGAACTGGTGGTGACACTGGCCTTGCTCGGGGTGCTCGCAATGCTGGCGGCGCCCCTTGCCGAGCGCACCGTCCAACGCAGCAAGGAGCAGGAACTGCGCACCGCGCTGCGCGAGATTCGCACCGGCATCGATCACTACAAGCGTGCGGCCGACCAAGGCCTGATCGCACGCACGGTCGGAGACTCGGGCTACCCACCCTCCCTCGACGTATTGGTAGCCGGCGTCGGGTCACAGGATGCAAAGGGTTCCCGACAGTACTTCCTGCGCCGCCTGCCGCGCGATCCGTTCGCCTCCGATGCCGCGCTCGCTCCGCAATCGACCTGGGGTCTGCGCAGCCACAGCAGCTCTGCGGACGATCCGCGCGAGGGCGATGACGTGTTCGACGTCTACACCCGAGCGGCCGGCGTCGGCCTCAACGGCGTGCCCTATCGGGAGTGGTGATGCAGCGACGACACGCCTCGCGCTCGAACGCTTTGCCCGGCTTCACGCTGATCGAGATGGTCGTCGTGATGGCCACGATCGGCCTGCTGCTGGCGCTGGCCCTGCCCAAGTACCTGACCACGCTGGAGCGCGGCAAGGAACAGGTGCTGCGTCAGAACATCTTTCAGATGCGCGACGCGCTCGACAAGTACTACGGCGACACCGGCAAGTACCCCGATCGCCTCGAGGACCTCGTGACCCGCCACTACTTGCGCGTCGTGCCCGTCGACCCGTTCACCGAGAGCGCGACCTGGGTAGTCGTCGCGCCGAAGGACTCGGCGATGGGTGGTGTCATCGACGTGCAGAGCACGATGACCGATCTCGATGGTCGCCCACGACTCGCCGCGGCGACAGGCGATCCGTCGGACGCTTCGGGCATGGTGGCCCGCGAGGCCGGCAGCATGCAGACCGTGAAGATCGCTCCCGTCGCGTCGGCGCCGGAGGCCGCACCATGACATCGGCGACGCTGGCCCCGACTCGCTCGGCGGTTCGACCGACCCGGGCGGCGACCCGCGGCTTCATGCTGATCGGGCTTCTGGTGCTGCTGGCACTCAGCGGCTGGTCCTTGTCGACCTACACGCAGGGGGCGGCCGCGGCACGTCAACGCGAGGCCGAGCTCGACCTGCTCTGGATCGGCCAGCAATACCGGCAAGCCATCGAGTCCTACTACCGCGCCTCGCCCGGCCCGATCAAGCAGTTGCCGATCCGTTTCGAGGATCTGCTGCAGGACCCGCGTTACCCGAATCCCTTGCGGCATCTGCGTCGCCTTTACCGCGACCCACTCGCCCCCGACGAGCCCTGGGGCGTGGTGCGGCTGAACGGCCTGATCGTCGGCGTCTACAGCCAGGCCCGCGGCGAGCCGTTCCGGCGCGTCGACTTCGGGCCAGGCCTCGAGTCCTTCACGGGCGCCACGTCATACGCCGACTGGCGCTTCATCTGGGTGCCGCCGCGTCCGCCGGTCGGCGGCTCGCCCGCACCTTCGACGGGCACCCGGGTGCCCGGCTCCACGAACCCGCCAACACTCCCATAGGCACGACCATGAGCTCTCGAATTTTGGTTGCCGACGACCACCCGCTGTTGCGACAGGGAATGCGCACGCTGGTCGAATCGATTCCGGGCCATGTCGTGGTGGGCGAAGCCGTCAACGGCCGCGATGCCATCCAGCAGACGCTGATGCTGCAGCCTGATCTGCTGCTGCTCGACCTGAGCCTGCCCGACATCGCAGGCCTCGACGCGGTGGGCCAGATTCGGCGCAAGCTGCCTTCGCAGAAGATCATCGCGCTCAGCGATTCGCGCGGTGACATTCAGGCGGGCGAGGCCTTGCGGGCAGGCTGCCACGGCTACCTGCTGAAGGACACGTCGTTCGAAGAAGTGTCACTGGCCATCAAGACGGTCTTCGTGGGCCGTCGCTTCATCAGCCAGCACGTGACCGACGAGCTCGTCGGCGATCTGCTCGCCCTTCCGGACCAACGCCGGGGGCGCGCCGCCTGGAACCAGTTGACCCACCGAGAGCGCTCGGTCTTCAACCTGATTGCGCAAGGCAAGACCAACCGCGCAGCGGCCGAATACCTGACGCTGAGCCCGAAGACGATCGAGAAGCACCGTGCCAGCCTGATGCGCAAGCTCGAACTGCGGACTGCGGTTGAGCTGGCCCTGCTCGCCGTCGATCTGGGCATCATCGATCGGCCCGATGTATCTCACGCCATCCGCGCGCGCGCGGGGACGGACTCTCCGTCGCGTGCGCTGCCCACCGAGGACGCGGCTCAATCCGCCTGATCGCCCGGGCTGACGCGGTCGCTTCAGCGGATCGGCGTCGGCTGCCACTCCCAGGCGATGCGACCATCCTGCACCTGGCCGATGTAGCTGCCCTTCGATGCCACCCGCTGATCGGGACCGATCGACAAGCGCGGATACGGGCTCAGCGGAATCATGCTCTCGAGGCGATGCTCGATCAACTCGAGGGCGTATTCGGGCGTGAAGTCGAAGTCCAGGTGAAGCATGGTCTCGCCAAGGACCGTGGCGGCGTAGAGCGTCATCGCCGCCACGTCGAGGGGCAGCGCGCTCAGACCTGCATCGCGCAACCAGGCCTCGGTGCGCCGCAGGATCGTCGCGGCTTCGTCAGCGGGGCGCAACTCGCTGATCAGCAATGCGGTGGAGGCGCCGGCGCTGCCGGCCAGCCATCGCGCCGATGACTGCCAATGCGGCCCGGCCGCCCAGCCCAACACCTCGGGGGCCGATGCGCGTGCCTGCCAACGAAGCAAGTGCGCGTCGGGCGCCAACAAGGACAGCACCGCCTGGCCAGGGCCACGGGCACGCTCGACGCCCGTGAGACCCGCCGCCGTCAACTGCAGTTCGACCTCTTGCCGCGTTGCAGGACTGACCCCGTCGGCCCAAAGCTCAACAGCCCGCACGCCGCTTCGCTGCAACGCGGCGATCGCGAGGGCGGCATCCTGCGCCAGCCCGGCATGGAAATAGACGCTGAAGAATCGCGGCCGCTGTCCGTCGAGATCCGGTATCCGCTCGAGCTGGGGCAAGATGCAAGGCAGTCGGCGCCGCTCGCAGAATGCCTCTATTGGCGACCAGTCGCCGGCACCCATGCCCGCGACGACGCCGAAGACCGGTGTCTCGGCTTGATGTCGTTCGAGTTGAGCCGCCCAGGTGGCCGGGTCGCCCACGAGCGCCCAGTGCACGACGTTCCAGAGCCTGAACTTGCGGTTCATCGCCATCTCGTGCGCGCGACGCGTCTGCGCACTGCGCTGGAACTCATGGCGCGTCTGTCGATTGCGGGCCGTCTCGAAGGCACGCAAGACCTCGAGCATCGCAGCCGCACGTGCCGGATCGACGCCCGGTGTCGTGATGGTCGCGAGGCGCACGCTGGACGCATCCACACCAGACGACGCGGACGCCGACAAGGTGCGCAGGTAGGCGGCGAGATCGCGAATGTCGGCGTCGGCAATCGCATAGCGTGGCATCGGCGCGCGCACGGTCTGTCCATCGGGTGCGAAGCCGGTGCGCAGCAGCCGGCCCAGCGAGTCGTCGTCGTAGGCCGGTCGCACGCGATGGCGCGCGGACGCTGCGAAGAAGTGGCCGGTATCGGGATCGAACGGCGTGAACAGATAGCGCCCGGCGATCGGTGGAATTGCCGTGCCGCCCTCGAAGCTTCCGAGGCCGCTCGGTCGATGGCACTGAACGCACGCGGCCAGGATCGGTGGTACTGGCGCGCCGTCGGTCGTGGTGGCTCGCAGCGCGACACGGCCCGCGTACAGGTCGTGCCCGCGCTTCGCGTCGCCATCAGTCGGCGACGCTTGCGCGATCGCGACGGCCCACGCCAGCAGCACCAATACGCCGCAGCACAGCGCATGCCGCATCGTCGTCAAGCGCCGGGCTGCAGCGAATGCAGCGCGAACATCAGGTCAGCCGAGCTGGCCAGCCCTTCGACGCGAAGCCATCCCGAGCTGACGCCAGCGCGCAGCAACACCACCGGCGGGTGCGCCACCTTGCTGCCGCGATACACGTCGAAGTGACGTTGCACGCGCAACAGGTCGTCGAAGCGACCGGTCAAGAACTGCCAGCCGGGCCGGATCTGGAACGCCTTCGAGAAGCGCTGCAGTTGCTCGGGCGTATCGTTGTCGGGATCGATCGTGACGCTGACCAGGCGGACCGGCCGACCTTGCTCGGCGCACTGCCGCTGCAGGTCCGCGAGCACGGCAGTCTGCATGGAACACGTGGTCGAGCACGTGGTGAAGACGAAGTTGAGGAGCAGCGGGACACCCGCATCCAGCGCGCGGCCCAGCCGCATTGCCTGACCGGTCATCGAGATCACGGGGACGTCGGGGACGGCATCGAGCTTGAAAGGCCTGACGCTGACGCCCGCCGAATAGTGCGGGCGTTCCACCGCGCACGCGCCGAGCGGTCTCGTGAGGGGCAAGGCCGCGCAGGCGAGCGTTGCGAGCCACCGTCGCCGCTCGGACTGCACGGCGCCGTTCATCGTGGCAACTCCGTGGCCGCGAGCGTGGCAGCCGCGCCCGGTCCCGGTGCCCTCGCCGCCGCCGACAGCCCGAGCGCACGCAACAGCGGCGGTCGCGCATCGCCGGCGGCAGGATGCAGCATCGCTTCGCGCTCGGTCACGCTCGACGTCGGGCGTGCCTGGGAAAGCAACGCCAGTTCGCCGGCAACGAGTGCTGCCGCGTAAGAGCTGCCGGTGCCCATCGTGTAGGCCAGCATCACGCCAGCCGAAAGGTCCGTGGTCCGCACCATCTCACCCGACGCAGCGATATCGGGATAGGGCCGACCGTCGCATGCCGACGGCCCGCGACTGCTGAAGCTGGCGAGCTCACCACTCGCATCGAGCGCACCGACCGACAATGCGCCAGGATTGTTGGCCGGGCTCACACTGGTGTTGGCGGCGGGCCCGCCGTTGCCTCCGGCAAAAACGACGTGAACACCGGCCGCGCGCAACCACGCGATGTCGGTCGCGAACTCGGTGTCGCAGCTGCCGGTGCGATCACCCAGCCCCCAGGCATTGAGCGCGATCTGCGGCGTGTCGGCCGTCGCCGGCTTGCCGTCGGGGTCCAGCACCCAGGCCATCACGCGGTGCAGATCCGAGAGCCGCGCGATGTTGCGATTGTTGTAGATCCGGGCGGCAATCCACTGTGCCTGCGGAGCGACGCCCAGGGTCTTGCCGCTTGCGCCGGTACCGAGCACCAAGCCCGCGATCTGCGTGCCGTGCCCGTGGCGGTCGATCGGGCGCTTCTGCTCGGCATTCGGGTCGAACCAATCGGATGCTCCTCCGCGAAAGCTCCGTACGAGGTCGGGGTGCGAGATGTCGACGCCGGTATCGATGATCGCGACCGTCACTCCCTTGCCGGTCACGCCGCTTTGCCAGACCGCCGGCGCGCCGAGTGCAGCCACCGGATCGGACGCCGGCAGCCTCGCGTCGAAGACGGTCGCATCCACTACCGCCGGCGCCCGGTCTGCGGTCAGACACGACTTCGGCAGGCGCTGGCGTGGCGTCGGGCGCTCTGGCTTGCACGGATCGCCCATCAGACGTCGCGACGGAGCCAGCAACCCCACGTCGTAGCGGATCGACGCCACGTCCGCGCGCTGCGCGAGCTCGCGAATGTCGCGCACCAACAGATGTGCACCGACCGCGTTGACGGTGGACAGCGCTTGCACGCCTTCGGCCTTGCGCGTGGCAAGGTCTTGCATCAAACCAGCCTGGTGCCCCGCACTGAACGCCTTCAGTGCCTCGAGCAATCGCCCTCCCCGTTGGGCCTGCGGCAAGCCGGCGACGCGGCGCCCGAACTCGGCCGGGTCGGGCTGCTGTTTCAGCCGAACGATGACAGGCATGCGCTGCGCCGCTTGCTCGCGCGCCATCAGCGTTGCGAGTTCGGGTTCGATGACTGCCCTCGGATCGGCGGGCGCGGCGAGTGCGGCGCAGACGGACAGCGCCGCCGCCAACGCCGCGAGCCGCGGCCTACTGAACGACGAGATCCTTGACCACTGAATCGCCTGCATACAAGGTAACCCTCTCCCCGGACTTGAGCTTGCGGTCCGGATTGGCAAACAACATGAAGTACACCCGGTCAACGACCGCCGGCTGCTTGGACGTCGCCGATTGCCGCAGTTCGCCGACCTTCGGCGCTTGTGGCACGTAGAAGCGATCGCCAGTGGCCTCGTTCACCAGCACCGGATGCAACTTGCGCTCCAGCAGCGGCTGCGCCTTGGCCGCGTCCTTGACGCGATAGCGCAGATCGATGAGAAAGTCGGAGGCAGCCAGGCGCACGGCCGTCAACTCCACGCCGAGCTCGCCGATCGGACGCGGCGGCGCAGTCGCCGGTTCGGACACCGCCGCCGGCGCTGCGGTCCCTGCGGCCTGCACATGCGACGCGAACCACGCGGCACCCGTCCCCAGAAGGCCTACCGACGCTGCGACGAGGCGACGGCGGCTGAACAGCGGCATTGACTCGACCATGTGGTTGAACTCCTTGAATCGCGTCCGGGCTCTTGCGACGACGTCGGCTACTGAACCCGAACGAAGATGGTTGCGACATTCGAAGAAAGACCCTGGTCGTCCTTGACCGTGTAGGTGATTCGATAGACCCCCAGCGATGCCGATGCCGAGGTATTCGCGTTGCCGACAAGGTTGAAGGTCTTCGCGCCCAGCAAGGTCACGGTGCGCGGCAGGAACGAGATCGTGGCGCCGTCGGTCGAGACGACCGCGCTCGCCTCGTTGGTTCCGGCCGGAAGGGCGAGCACTGCGCCGGTCGTTCCGTTGACCTTGGTCACGGTCGTAGTAAAGGTATTCGCGCTCACCGTTCCATCGGTGTCGGTCGCCGTGACGAGGCTCGCGTATGTCAAGTCGAACGGTGACGGTGGCGTCAGCTGGTACGCCAGGGAGGCCTGCTGCAGCACGTTGCCTTTGCGCACGATCGTCGCCTTGGGTGCAGCGACCGTTCCGCCGTTCGAGGCCACCGGCGCCACGTTGGCCGCGACGTTCAGCGTCACGGTCTTGGGGGTCGACGTCAAGCCGTAGGCATCGCGTGCGGCCACTGCAAAGGTCACCGACGTCGTTCCGGTCGACGGTTGCGTGCCGGTCCAGGTGTAGCCGCCGTTCGCGTTGAGGGCCAGCGCACCGGCACTCGAGGCCGTGGTCTGCACCGCGGTCAGGGCATCGCCCGCATCCGGGTCGTTCGCGCCGGCGAGCACGCCGGGCGCGGCGATCGTCACCGTGCCGTGGGCCACTGCGATGGGCCCGGTCTGCGCGATCGTCGGCGTGTGGTTGACGCGAAGACCGAAGGATGCGGAGGCGCTGCCACCGGTGTCGGCGACCGTGACGGTGTAGCCGGAGGCCAGCGTCGCTCCCGGAGGAACAGGCCATGTGATCGCACCGAAGGTGGCGGGCAGGTTACTGATCGTCATGCCGGCCGGCGCGTTGGTGAGCGCGTAGCTCGTGACACCGCTCCCCTGCACCTGCAATGCGAAGCTCGTGCCTTCGTTCGCCACCTGGGCGGCGATGGGGCCGATGAACGGACCGCTCGGTCCCGATTGCACCAAGCGGGCGACCTGCCCGCCCATGCCGGTTCCATCGGCGTTGTCGGTGCCGCCTCGGCGGTCGAACAGCGCGACGCTGGTGTTGGTCGTGCCGTTGGTCGGTGCGGTCGAGATCAACAGCGCGTCGCTGGTCTTGCCAGCAGGCAACAGCGCCGTGGACTGCTCGCGGGGCGCGGGGTAGGCGTTGCCGTCTTCGGTGAGCAGCTTCCAGGTGCCGCTGTTGAGCACGAGGCTGCGCGACACGAGACCTGCGTTGGCCAGGCGCAGCACGACGCGTGACCCCGGGATCGCGCTCACCGGCAGATCGGTCGCCGCCTTGCCGGTGCCATCGACGCCGGCGAAGACCTGGCCGTTGACCAGGAAGAAGCGCGGCGCGTACTTCAATGTGCTGTTGTTCCCCGATTTCCAGGTGCTCGGGTCGGTACTGCCCAGTGTCGCCGCGATGAGCGCGTGCTGGTCGGGGTCGATCTCCGACAGCACCACCGGCACGTCCGCGTCATACGCTGCGCCCGCGCCGGCAAACAACTGGCCCGGCGTGCCGGCGTCATGCCGCGCCATGCCGAACAAGCCCATCTGGACCTGCACCTGCGGATGCGTGCCGCTCTGGTAGAGGTAGGTGCCGGGTTGCAGGTTCGCGAAGGTGTACGTGCGCGACGCTCCCGGCGCGGTCTCGCCGGTGAACGAACGCACACGGCAGTTCTGCGGGTCCGACGCCGGGGTGCAGGCGCCGCCGACCAGGTCCAGCGCGTGAACCGGTGGCATCGACGTGCCCGCGTCCAGAGGCATGGCCTGACCGGCCAGCACGATGGACGTCGGCACGGTCAGGTTGTTGACGAGCGTGACCTGCAGCGTCGCGTCGCCGGCAGGCACGGTGATCAGCGGCCCCGGCGAAGAGGTTCCGACGCCGCCACCACTGGCACATGCCGCGGCGTCGTTCGCTTGCCGATACCCCCACATCCACACATTGCCGACCGCAGGCAATGCTTGCTGGTAGGGCTCCGCGCAGAGCGTGACGCTGGCCGCCATGGCCTGCGAGCCCGCCGAGGCGAGAAGCCCGGCGAACATGGCGTGCAGCCACACCGGACGGCGGCTGAGAGACTTGATTGCGCTTGTCATGATCGCTCCCTGCCGCCGATCAAGGCTGATTGATGTCGATCGTCACCGAGAAGGGCTCGACCACCAGCATGGTCATCATGCCGCCTGGGTAGACACCGCCGTTGACCACCTCGCGCTCGTTGTGCGAGTGAAACATGTGGAAGAAGGCTCCGGTGGTGTTCGCGAATCCCGCGCCGACCGGCCGGATGCCGAAGTCGCCGAGATAGGGGCTGCCGCTGTAGAACTCGCCGTAGCTCAGTTCGAACTCGGAGGGCAGCTTCACCGGGATCGCCTTGCCCCGGTCGGCCGGGTCCTGATGCAACGCCCGCGGGTCTGTGTAGACCGACGTGCAGGTGGGTTGACCCACGCCCCCGCAGACCTTGCCGTAGATGTCCCAGCCGATGCCGGCACCGCTCCAGGTCCAGATCGCGTCGTAGGTCTGGCCCGGCACGACCTTGATCGTGTAGTCCGAGAACGCGAGGTTGGGCCCCTTCAAGATCGGGTCGCTCGACAACATGCGACCGTCGCGCGCGATGGCCCACGAGTTGTTGCCGTGGTGATGCATCGGGTGCAGGTCGCTGCCTCCGCCGACCATGCGCAGCAGGATCTTCTCGCCAGGATGCAGACGCGGTAGCGCGTTGTACGGCTGGTGCGGCATCTCGCCGATGTTGTTGTTGGCAAACACGTCGGGCGAGGTGCGACCGTTCAGGAACCAGTAGTCCGGAAAGCGGTGCGCGAGGTCGACGTTGAACAGGCAACCCGCGCTGCTCGCAAGGCACGCGTCGTTCGCAGACCGCATGGCCTTCAACCGCTCGTCGACCGCCTGATGAATCTTCGAATCCATGTCGCTCGAGATCAGCAGCGCCTCACGCTGGAAAGCCGTGCCCACGTGGTTGTAGGCCCACCTGGTCGTGCCCGCGGTCGGCACGCCAGTGCCGGTCGGGTAGACGATCAGGGCCCCCACCAGACCCATCTCGTTCTGCAAGCCGGGCTGCGAGCCGCTCTGGTACAGATAGGTGCCGGGCTGCGAGGCCGTGAAGCTGTAGGTCACGGTTGTCGGCGCGGCGACCGACCCCGGCGCCACCTCGCCCGCCAGCACGCCGGTGGCGGCGGCACCCTGACCTGCCAGACGGCAGGGCAAGGTTCCCACGCACGCCGTGACCCCGGACTGGCCCGGGAACATCATCGACGTGCGGATCGGCAGCCGGTTCGACAGCGTGATGTCGACCGTCTCGCCCTGCTTGACCAGCAGTGTCGGCCCGCTGTATTGCATCAGGCCGGTGCCACCCGAACTGGTCGAGGCGCCGTAGCCCCAGGTGTAGATCTGCACGCCGTCGGCAGCACTGATGTAGCCCTCGTCAACAAACATCTCGAAGGCGCGCGGTGAGGTACCACCGCCCACCCCGGAAATGCCGGTGACGGTCGCGTGCGCCGACAGCGCAGCGAGCGCAACCGGCGCGGCCAGCAGCCAGCGGCATGTGACGCGCAGAAGATGGTTCGGCCTCATGATGGTGCTCCTCCGATTGGCTCGTTTCACGGCGTCAGCTGCGACAGCACGATGGTCGTCATGAGTCCGCCACGGTCCTCACTGGCCCCGTTGCTCAGGAAGTTGAGGTTGGTCGTGTACAGGTAGTAAGTGCCCGGCGCGATGCCACGCGTGTCGAGCATCACGTCCACACCGTCGCCACCACCCAGCGTCACCGACGAGGTGCCATGGGCCCAGCTGTCGGCTGCCGACCCCGACGGACCGCGCGCGATCTGTGCGCCTTGGCCGACGATGCGCATCGGGAGGCCGAGCGCGGTGACGGTGTAGTACGCGTCCACGCTCAGGTTCGACAGGCGCAGCAGCACGCGGTCGCCGGCCGTCGCCTTCACCACCGAGTTCAGCTGCTGCGATACCTCGGGCGAGTTGTCGGCCTGCGGCATGCCCGCCTCGAACGTCGTCATCGGGTAGCCGCGCCCGTTGAGCTGCGCGTAGTCGGCCTTCAGTTCCAGGAATGGCAGCGGTTGCACCAGGTCGTGCAACTCATGGAAGTTGGAATCCACTCCGCCCAGCTGCAGGGAGAACTCCTTGTCGTAGCCGGTGGTGCCGTTGCCGTCGTTGTAGGCGAACTTCGTGAACGACTTGCCGATCGTGGCGTCGGTGATCATCGTGCCGTTCTGCCGCGGCAGCACGTTGAGCATGCCCAGCATGCCCATTTCCATGTGCTCGGTGGCCTCGACGTGGCAGTGCCACATGTAGGTGCCGGGGTCGTTGACCTTGTAGTAGTACGTGAAGGTCGAACCCATCTGCACGGTCGCCGAGCCTTGCGGCACGCCGTCGAAGATCGCCGAGGCGTTGGGGTAGCCATGCCAGTGCACGGAATGCTGGTCGAACAGATCGGGGCGGTGGATCATGCCGACGTTGGTGAGTGCCATCCACACTTCGTCGCCTTCGCGGAACGTGATCGTCGGCGCCGGGAACTTGGCGTTCGACGTGCCGTTGATGACGACGTCTTCATCGGTACCCTTCGCCGCGGTGAAGCCGAATCCGTACGTCTGCCGACCGTCGCCGAGCACCATCCAGCCGTCACCCGCGGCCACGTGCAGACAGACCTGGCGATGCGGCGTCGGCGTGGCAACGTTGCGGTAGAAGAGCTGCAGGTTCGTAACGGGGTCGGCTTCGATGCCGTCGTAGCCTGGGTGCTGCGCCGTGCCTCCGGCAATCGTCGTGTCGAACGGGCACTGCGGGTACACACCGGCCATCGCTGCCGGCACCACCAGCGCGCCGCACAGGGCCGTGACAATCTTGGTGAACTTCATCATGGTTGTTCTCCGAGCCTGTTACTGCATGAAGGCGCCGCGGACCCAGTTGCCGGTGCTGGTCGTGGGCCGAGGAACGAGGTTTCGATCGCGCTGCAGCAGCGTGTTGACGTAGTTCGACGTGTTGGGCAACACGCGCAGACCATTGACAAAGTCGGACGTGATCGCAGTCGAGGTCGGGTTGTAGATCGCGAACTCCGACCATGATTGCGAGCAGGTCGCGCCTGCGACATTCGGGTTGCAGTAGCCCCGCGTCAGCGGCCCGAAGCGCACGTCGATGAAGTTGCCGCCTTCGTCGAACGCCGCCGCCGTGGTGGCCACCGTTGGCTCCTGGACCTCGAGCACCGGCGCGCCTTTCACCACCGACTGCTCGACTGCGAACACGAGCTGCTTCAACGAACCGCCGCCCGGCTGGCCGTTGGCCCCATTGGCGCCGTTGGCGTAGGCACGCTGGAAATCGGTCGCGGTGCCCGCGCGGTTCTGCGTTCCGTTCGTGCCGTCACCCGCACCCGTCGTCGTGAAGACCGAGTAGGTCGGCGCAAGGCTGAACGTGCTCGACCCACCCAGCACCGCGATGTCGTTCCCTCGCCGAGTCTGCGGCGCCGGGCCGATCAGGCCGAAGCACGGGTTAGTGCCTGCCGCGTCGTAACGGCACGCGGCCTGGTCCTGCCCCGCTGGCAGCGTGTAGTCGATCTTCCAGTTGTAGCTCCGGTTACCCAGCACCACGCTGTTGAGGATCGTCGGGTTCGAGAAGAAGCGGTGGTTGCCCAGCGTGCTCGTCGTCGGCATCACTGCGCGCAGCGCGGAGCTGTGAGCGTAGGCCGCGATGCCGGCACCGTTCTGCACCGCCGAGGTGGCGATGCGCGAGGTCCCGGTCAGGTTCTGCGCCTGCGTCGGATCGCCGTTGGCGAACGCCCGTGCGGCCGTCGCGTAGCTGTCGTTCAACGCGATCGTGTTGTTGACGAGATTGACGTTGCTCGAGTCGAGCAGCGAAATACCGCCCCCTGCCACGCCGGCTCCGTTGTTGGTGATGACGTTGTTGACGATGTCGACACGGTTCCAGTTGTTGATGTTGCTGGACACGTCGGTCCCGTTCACACCCACCAGGGCGATGCCGCCGCCGTCGCCCGCACCGGCGAGGTTGCCGTGGAAGCTGTTGTTTGCGACCACCACATTGCCGGTCCCGGCCGACAAGCCGTTGTTGGCCACCGGGTCAGGCACGCCCATGATCGCCAGACCACCGCCTTGCACGGTCTTGGCCTGCGAGAACGACTGGTTGAAGCGGAACTGGTTGTCGTAGATCGTCGTCGCATACGACAGCGTGGCCACGTTCTGCGTGCGGTTGTCGGGGGCGATGAAGTTGCCCGCCGGATTGGCGCTGTTGAGAATCACGTTCAGCGCGCTGCTGCGACCGTAGTGCGCCATCCCGCCGCCATCGCCGGTCGAGAAGTTGCCGCAGACATAGTTCTGCGCGACACGATAGCCAGCCGATCCGGTGTACATCGAGATGCCGCCACCGCCGCCCGCGGTCTCACCAGCCAAGTTGCCGTTCTTGATGACCTCGTTGTGGTGAATGTTGACGAGCGGATTGTTCGATCCGCCCACCACCAGCGTCGTGTCGCCCTGGTTGCCGGTGGGTACTTCGTTCACGAACTCGGCGTGACCGATGCGAATGCCGCCGTTGTAGATGCCCTGGTTGCCGCTGATGCGATTGTTGGAGATCTGGAGCTGCACAGCGTTGCCGTTGGCCACGATGCCGCCGCCGGTGTCGGCGCCGCTGACCGTGAAGCCGTCGATCTGCAGGCGCGGCACCGTTGTCGCCGCGAAGGAGCGGTTGCTCGTGCCCGCGGCGAACGCATGCTGCAGGATGAAGAAGCCGGACGCCTCTTCGGTGGCGAACAGCAGCGGAGCGTTGTCGACCGTGTCACCGGTCAGGCAGGCGTTCATGTTCGCCGGCAGGGTCTGGTCGCCGACGAGTGCGTCGCTCATGCCCTTGTTGAGCACGAGGTCGCACGCCTTCTCGCGCCAGGCCTGCTGTCGCAGGTACTCGGCACCCACAGATGCGTTGATGATGGTGGCCGGGGCGCCATAGCCCTGGATCCGAACGCGCTTCCAGACGATCGGCGCCTCTTCGTACAGGCCCGGGCCGACGGTGATCAGGTCGCCATCGCTCGCGGCGTCGATGGCCGCCTGGATCGACTGACCTTGCGCGACGACCTTGGGCGTGCCGCCGCCGATGTGCAGCGTCACGCCGCGTGGCGACTTGTTGCCATTGTCGTGGACGACCTCGATCGTGCCGCCAGTGGCGACACCGGCCGGCACGGTGAACCGAATCTCACTGTCGGTCCACTGGGTGATGTTGGCCACCGGAATCGCAACGCCGCCGATCAGCACCTGACCATTGCCTCGCGTGCCACCGAAGCCGAAGTCACGCTCGAAATTCTTCGGCGCAACGTCCGGTTGCCCCGGCGTTCCAAGATCGGTCTGGTTGTAGGCTGGGTTGTTCACGAGCGTCTTGCCCATGGACATCACGCGCACCGTCGCGCCGGCCGCGGGAACCCACGGGCCAGGATCGGCACCGCCAACCTGGGTCGTGCCGGTGACCATCTTGATGCCTGGCGTGCCCTGCGGCTGCTCGCAATCCAATGCGCTCTGCGATGGGCCCGCGAACGCCGCGATCGGCAGCACCGGCGTATCCAGGTAGGTCGTCTTGCCAGGCAGATACTGGAAGGTGTAGCAGTACTGGCTGTACTGCGGGTTGTAGTGCGGATCCAGCACCGTGTTGCCGTCCGCGTCCTTCATCGTGGGCGAGTTCAGGCACACGTTGACCATGTTCGGCGCCACGCCCGACGGCAGCGGCACGTTGTAGGCGAAGGTCGACGGGACCAACGCGTTGTAGGTGCCATAGCGGTCGGAGTAGACACGGTTGATCTCGTTGCCCGCGTAGTCGCGGATCGAGATCGGCATGAACGGGGGCGCGTACTTCTCACCGAAGCTCGGCGCGTACGGGTCGAACTCGTTGGCCAGGTCGTCCAGGATCATGCCGACGATGTGACCGGCCACCGGCGCTCTGGCAAACATGTGGAAATCCGAGAACGGATTCATGCCGGGTGCGACCACGACCAGCTTCTTGTTGCAGTACGGTCTCGCGCCCAGGAAGCGATCGGGAATCGCGACACCAGGGAAGGTGCCGAGCTCGCTCGGGACCAGCAGCGGAATGGGCGTCGGCGTGCCGTCCTCTTCGTACGTGACGCCCTCGCTGCGTGAGCCGATGCACTCGGCCGGGTTGGCCAGCGTACCCGGTGACAGCAAGTCGCCGAAGTCGACGTTCTTGTCCTCTTCCTTCTGGTGCTCGTAGCCGTAGGGCGCCACGCCCTCGGTCATGTAGCGGCCAGGCGGCAGGGACACCGGATCGCCACCCGCGCAAGTGGTGTCCATGAAATCGTTGTTGGCGTCCCGGTTGACCGTGACGCCATTCGGACAGTAGTCGACGAAGGCCCAGCCGCCATCGAATACGCCATCGCGCACCTGATTCCAGAGGCGCATGCCGTCGTAGCACTTGCTCTGGTTGGTTCCCGTCGCGAAGGTGTAGCCGGCGCGGTCCGCATAGGGCAACGGGTCGACGCAATTCTCGGGTTGCGCCTTGTCGAAGCTGTCCGACACCACGACCTGCACCGCATCCTGTTCGGTGGCGGCCGAAGGCTCGATCACGCCACGCGTCGGCGACACCACCTTGTTCTGCGCATTCAGCTTGTAAAGGCGGACCTCGACGCCCGGTATGCCGGGCTCGTTGTTCTCCGCGGTCGCGAATTTCGGATCGAATTCCGCCCGTGTCGAAGCGTAGTGAATGACGCCGGTGATACCCCCATGGTCGTTCGCGTCACCCGCCTTGTAGTCGCTCTTGCCCCAGTGAATGATGTTGGTCTGACCGAGGAAGCCCTGCACGGCCTGCAGCAGATTGGCCGAACTCGGCGCCACGGGTTGCCCCACCGCATCGAGACCGCCGAAGATTCGGTACGGCTTGTTGTCGTTGTCGGGCTGCGCCTGCGGAGACAGCATGCCGTCGGGCCAGAGACCGCTCGGTGCGTTGCGCGCGGCCGGGTTCTCCACCGCGCCGCCGTTGTCGGAGATGATGGTCGCGCCCGTCGCCTTGAAGCGCGTGAAATCGGTCTCCGCAATCATCCAGTTGAAGAACGGGAAGAACTCCGGGAAGAAGTACTTGCCCTCGTCGTCGGTGACGGTGGACTGATATATCGAGCCGTCGCGAAAACGGATGTTGACGATCGAATTCGGGATGCCCGGCTTCTCGGCGCCCGCCGCGTCGAACGGGAAGCCCGTGCCTTCCTTGTCGTAGAAGACCTTGCCCTGAAGCTTGCTGAACCAGCTGAACACCGGGACGTCCTGGAGTGCCACCGTCGACGCGGCGTTCTGCGACAGACAGACCGAGCCGAGCGGCAAGGTGCACGGCACCGTGAATTCATAGTTCGCGATCACGTTGTCCAGCGGTTCGTCCCACACCGACAACTGGTAGCGCTGGCCCTGCTTCAGACCTTTGATCGAGAACGACCCGGCTTGGTCCGCGGCGGGACGGCTCGTGTCCGGAATGTCGGCGCATGCGTTGGCGTACAGCGTGCGGCCGAGCCCCGTGCCCGCGACGACCTCGTTGACTGCGACCCAGCAGGCGGACATGGGTTCGCCGGAATAGAACTTGATGCTGGGCGGACGCGACATGTGCGTGCTGACGACCTTGCCGGTCACGGTGGATCCACCGGTCGCCAGAAGACCGGAGGCAGAGGTGTCCTTGAAGCGCCGCACGAAACCGTGCCACACATGGTGGCCGGGAGGGCCGAATTCCTTGAAGAAGGTGGGCTCGCCCGGCTTGACCCACGCGTCCACGCCCCACGTGCCTTCGATGGTGGTGGTCTGGTGCCACTTCGTGCGGTCGGCATCGAGCGCGGGCGGCGCGATCTCGTACTGGCTGTCCCATACCAGTTGATCGGCGCGTGTGCGCTGTGCCTCGGTTCGGACCCAGATCGGGATGGCCGTGTCCTTGCCGTTCGCGTCGGCAAAGTTGCAGCGCTTGGGGCTCGGCATCTCAGGAGGCGCGATCGAGTAGATCGTGTACTTGGCCGGCGACAGATTCTTGATGCGCATCACGCCATTGCGATCGCTCCACAACTGGTTGGACCCGAGCTTCGAGAGCTTGAGCGAGCCATCCGCGTTGTATTGCGGCGAGCCATCGGGATTGAATGCGTACTCGGTACCCAGCGGATTGCCGAAGGTGTCGACCGACACGCGGCCGCCGGAGGCGCCATAGGTGCCGCCCGCCTCGAACAACTGCACTTCGAAGCCGCACAGGCCGCGCTCCTGTTCCCCGGGAGAATCGGGTGCGCCATTGACCGGCGCGTTGTCCTCGAAAACGAACACCGACACTTGTGCCGTCTTGAACGGCAGCTTGTTGACCGGCACCGTCACGACACTCGCATTCGGGCGAATCGCCGTGCCGTTCATCGTGTAGCCACTCGGCGTCGCGTCACCAAAGCTCGCGTTGTCGGGCATCACCGACACGAAGTAGCGCTTGGTCGTGTCAGGCGGGGTGAACTCGATGCTCGACCCCGTCGCATGTCCGACCTTGACGACCTTGGCATGACTGCGGTGGAAGGCCAGCGCCAGTGTGTCCTGGGCGTTGCCGGACAGACCGGTCTTGTCGGGTTCGACATCGAAGGTCGGATCTTCCTGGATGGTGTAGCGAAAGCCGCTGACCCACTCGTTGGGGCCCGGTCCCTTGACGGTGATCGTGACCGCCTTGGCGGTGCCCATCGCCAGGCCGATGCAGATCGCGATCAGCCGAACAAAACTGCAGACCACTGCCTTGCGCCCTGATGCACGAACGATCCGTGATTCCATGATTTCCCCTCGGTCACTGTGTTTTCTTGCGCTGACGCAACTCACACCATGCGAGCAAATCTATGTATCCGCCCGTACACACGAACGTCGCAGTGACCCGCAATCCGCGGTAGGAGACACCCACCCTCCCCCTGGTTAGGGGGTTGACGCGCGCGATGAGCCTTAAGCAACTTAAGAAATGATTTCGCCCGCGCGCCAGAGCGCAGTCCTTCGGCTGAGGTCTTGACGAAGCTCCAGCGCACACGGTCTACTCGCGCCGTGCTTGCCGCTCACCACGCCCTCGTCCCGTTGCGACTCAGTTCGCCGCCCGCTCCAGCGTGCGCCTTGGCGTTGTGTTTCTTCGGTGCGTCTCCGATGGCGTCGTACGCGCAGGTCTATGTCGGCAATGCGGTCACGAGCGAGAGCGTCGTGCTCTCGAACTTCAGCTCACCGGAGGCACCGCAGTTGCTGATCTCGGCGCCTCGCGTGTCGACCGACGCGGCATCTGAAGGTCTCGTCGAGTCTCTCCCGCGAAGGCCCGCGAAAGCCTCCGGGCTGCAACTCCCTCCGTCCTCACCCGAGGTGCGCCGCGTCATCGACGAGGTCGCCGTGAAGGTCGGTATCTCCGCCGATCTTCTGCATGCCGTGATCGCGGCGGAGTCGCGCTACAACAGCCGCGCGCTGTCGCCGCGTGGTGCGATCGGACTGATGCAACTCCTGCCCGCCACCGCGAAACGTTTCGGCGCGCAGGACCCGTATGCCCCTCAGGAGAATGTGCTCGCAGGGGCGCACTACCTGAAGTGGCTGATGGCCATGTTCCAAGACGATCTCGAGTTGGTATTGGCCGCGTACAACGCCGGCGAGCAGGCCGTCGTGAAAGCCGGTGGACGCATCCCGCCATACGCCGAGACCCAGGCCTATGTGCCGCGTGTACTGGCTTATCTGCGCTGCTCGACAGGTGGTACATGCAAGCCCGCTTAGACGCACCGTTGCGTCCCGCAAGGGCGCGTCAGATGGCCGGGCGCGCTTGAAGTGGCTCCGCGCGTTGCGGTTGCGCGTGATCGAGCGCGAAGACGACTTGCACGCGCAGGCCACCCAACGGCGACTGCAGCAACCTGATCTGCGCGTGGTGGAGTTCAACGGCAGACAGAGCGATCGACAACCCCAGGCCGACTCCCTCGGCGCGCGATTGACCGAGCCGGTTGAATCGTTCGAACGCACGTTCGCGATCCGGCGCCGCGATGCCCGGGCCGGAGTCGTCGATCATCACCGTGACGGTCTTTCCGTCACTCAGTGAGCTGATCTCGACGTGGCCGCCGTCCGGCGTGTAGAGGATGGCGTTCGCGATCAGATTCCGAATCAGCAGGTAGAGCGCGAAGGCATGTCCGTGCACTACCTCTGCGTCGAAGTTCGCGCCAACCGTGATGTCCTTGCGTGCCGCGTTCGGCCCAAAGTCGGCCATGACGTCGTTGTAGACCGCCGCAAGCGCGACCCATTCGAGCCGGAGTTCCGCGCCCTTGGGCAGGCTCTCCACACGCGCTATGTCCAGCAACTGATCGAGCATGTGCGAGGCGCGATCGACACCCAGCAACAACGACGCCAATGCCTCCTGCAGTTCGAACTTGGAGCGCGCCTTGCTCGCGATCTGGGCCTGCGCGCGCAGTCCCGCCAGCGGCGTTCGCATCTCGTGTGCCGCCACCGAGGTGAAGCGCCGCTCGGCAGACAGTGCGTGGCCGATGCGAGCGAACAAGGTGTCTACCGATCTCAGGATCGGCAGGAGCTCCTCGGGGGGCTTGTCCACCTGCGGCGGCGTGAGGTCGAGCGGATTGCGGTGGCTCAGCTGGTCGGCAATCGTGTCGATGGATCGCAGTGAACGTCGCAGCAGCACCCATGTCATCACGAACACCAAGCCGAACGGGACCAAGAGGGAGGCCATGTAGTACACGGTCGTGACCCCAGTCTGCGCCCATTTTGCGTCTATGCTCTCAGCAACCTGGATCACGAACTCCTGATTCTTGGTCGGCAGCGAAAATACGCGGAACTCCTCATCGTCGATCGATACCGTTGCAAAGCCTCGCTGCGTCAGCGAAACCAGCGGCTTGCTGCGCGAAGCCTCGTTGCTGCGCATCAGGAGTGCGCCGTCGCTGGACCAGACCTGATAGCTGTACAGCAACGCGGCGGCCGGTCGTGTCTTGAGGTTGTGGTACTTCATCGCCCCGACCGGGTCGTGTTCGTTCAGCTCCTCTTCGACAAAGGACAGGATCGTCGCGCCCAGGTGCTCGAGCCGCGCGTCAAGCATCTGCTCGTCCTGGATGCTCGCGGCCCAGTACATCGCCAGCCCGCCAAGCACCAGCGAGGCCACGAGCGCGAAGGCGGAGATCAGGACCACGCGCCCGCGCAGCGACCAAGGTACATCCCGGCCGAAAATTCTCGCAACGCTCATGGGAGCAAGGTCTGCAGATCCGCGTCGAAGGCGTCAACGCTGCGCACGATGCGTCCTTCGGGAGACACGAGGACGATCCGGAAATCGTGCATGGTGTGCTCGCCATAGCGCCAGTAGCGTACCCCGAGACCTCGAGCCAAGCGGTGGACCATATCTGCGTCGCCAGAGAGGAAGTGCCATGTCGTGCGCGTAAGAGCTCGATCCCGACGAAACGCGGCCCAGTCGGCAGGCTTGTCCTGCTCCGGATCGATACCCACCACGACGAAGTTCACCACGAGCCGGCGCTCGTCGGCCAGCTCCTGCACACGCTGCATGAGTCGCAGACTGGTCGAGCAGACTCGACGGCACGCGCCATAGGCCATGGTCACGACACTGAAGGTGCCGCGTAACGAATCCAGCTGGTATGCGTGCGCCTGGTCGTCGATCCAATGATCGCCAACCCTGTACAAGTCCTGCGCAGAGGCCGGCCCCTGGCAAATGAGGAGAATGGACGCGCAGACGGATACGACGATACGGGCGATTCGCATAGGCGGCTGCCGTGCAAACAGATTGGAGGGCAGCGTATTGGACTGTGAATGACGCGCGACCACAACTGGGGCTGTTGCCGTGGCGCGT
>Ga0307509_10004245_pt1 | contig 20890 bp, 35 predicted proteins | sample 10_EM_MG_FD_202245 | JGI IMG/M metagenome (GOLD analysis project Ga0307509, IMG submission 202245) | Populus trichocarpa ectomycorrhiza microbial communities from riparian zone in the Pacific Northwest, United States - 10_EM | ecosystem: Host-associated > Plants > Roots > Unclassified | place... | reverse complement strand
AAACACCACCCTCCTCCCAGATCTCTGTCTCCTGCAATAGTGAAAACAAAGGTACGAAAGCGGAAGTTCAAGAGAAAGTCTTCCTCAATTTCAACAGCTGGTGACTTGATACATTTCGTCACGCATACAGGAGAATATGCTAATTCCGAACCCTTTTCTCAGATGTATCTTCGTCAACGACGCCAGCGAACCATTCTGGACTAACTTATGACACCCAGCTCGTTCCGGAGAAGTGGTCAGAAGAACCTTGGAATAGTAAGTCTCTCTATTCCTTCGGGTTTCCATACTCGTCCCAATTCTTCCATGCAGAAACTAAGACTCCCTCCAAATCAAATGAAAGGAACCTTGAGAGTCCGGTCGTCGTCCTGAAGTCCGATGACAAAGGCAAAAGTTTGTCCGGTCGGGGCGATACACCACTCGATGACCCCCGCTCTCCTCCGCCACATGTACATCTTGGTGAGCTTGTGCGCGAAGGTGCTATTGAAGCAAAGTCAAACATATTAGTTGGTGCGAGCGTTAATCACATCTATGATTCCTTCATGTGTTTATTGGGTTCCAGACGTGGAACCTGTCAATGAGCATCTCCCGATTGACACTCTTGCACATGGACTGGATCGTGTTTTGTTCAAGTGCGTGATCCAACTCCAGGCCTTGACTTAGCTTGACCATTCTTAGCCCTGGTGTTCACTGGCTTCAGGACCCTCGGTCTCGCGTCTACAACTTTACACCTTGGCTCCAACGGATACCCAAAGTCAATGATTTTGCCTTTGAACGCCTGATAGGGTTTATCTCGAGCTCCCGTGATGAGGTCAGTCGTCGTCCCTCGTTTATCTCATTTCTTTGGCAGTTGAAAGGTTTTCAACGAAGGACCTGCGCGAGCTTGCGAGAAGGGAGAAGAAACAGTTCGCGGGCTCTACGTCGTCGATGTCGGGGATGTTGAGTCACATTTATTTCTTGCTGTCAGGTTTCAAAGATGCGGACTTGTCAATAATGAGCCAAGAATTTTCACATGAGGCAAGTCATTTTTTTTTGGCTGGTCTTAACTCGCTAAGTATTGCTCCCGTAGTCTCCTTCGTTCACGACTGGCCAGAAAATGCCCTCACTTGTCGTGCTAAACTACAAGGATGGTATTTATGCCATCGACTCGTATACACCTGAATACGATGACCCAGATAAGAACGTGCTGACATGGCTGGTGTGTTCTTTCATGATCACCAAGATGAAACGGAATTGACGATCCCCATAGGGCACTCTCCTCGAGAACTTCCTCACAAAGACCCCTGAACATTTCAATAATTTTATGCGACTTGGATCTGCCCCAATTGAAAAGGACGAGAAGCCATTGATGAGGGCGGCATACCGATTTGCCAAGGTCCGTTGAATAGTTTTTTTTCCCTCTTGTAACAGTGCATAGGTATGACGGGATGACTTTACAGTCGGACAAATTCGTGATGCGCTCTCAGCTCGATTGCCACGACCCTCGCTTACCTGGAACCGGCGTTTTCGATATCAAGACGCGCGCTTGTGTTTCCATCCGGATGGACCTATTGAACTATCAGGTAAGGCTGATTTTATAGCAAAAACCATCAATTACTTTATTTACCCTCGCCTCGCGCAGGAAAATGCGGGTTATTTAATCAAAAACCAACATGGAATCTTGGAAAGCTTTGAACGAGAGTATTATGACCTCATCCGCTCAGCTTTCTTGAAATATAGGTATGGGTACCTTATTCTCAAACCTTCGAATCGATTATTCAACAATTTTTTTATTCAAAAGTTTCCAAGTGCGGATTGGGAACATGGACGGTGTGATGGTCGCGTACCACAACACCGAGCGAATCTTTGGCTTCCAATATATCTCGTTGGATGAGATGGATGACAGACTTTTCGGACATGTTCCAGGAATTGGTAATAAAATCTTCAACCATTGTGTCGAGATTCTTGAAGCAGTGCTGGCTGAGGCGACCAAGATTTTCCCTGACCAGGTTAGTCAATGGAATCCCAAATCACTGGAATGGAGACTTATTCGTTCAAACAGTCTGTGCTCTGTGCATTCGAAACTCGGGTCCCAGGTCGGGTGATGGACGTTTACGTTCGACCTATGAAATGGGAGGGAACTGAGGATGAAAGGCCGATCGAACAATTGCTTGTAACACTGGAACATAAAGTGAATGGAGAACCTGTGCGAGTGGCTCAAGCTCTGAGAACGACGGATGAACAATGTACGTTTTGCTTTCCGTCTTGTATGACATTTCATTCGAACGGCATACAGGGACTGTGGAATATAAAATTGTGCGTTCTACATTAGGGCGAGAGGACCTGAAGGCCGGTCTACGGATGCTTGAGAAACGCAAGAACCGACCCTTTGTCCTTCCCTCGGACGTGCCCTTGGAGAAAGCGGAGGAATACTGGAAGTCGCTCAATTATAACACGGCTAGCCAGTTGGTGCCTGACAGTGAAGACGCCAAGGTTTTCAGACCGGACCAGTTTATCTTGGCGAATAATGCGGTTGAGCGCTTCCGTGAGGTGTCGAGGGAAGGTCGTAAATTATCACAGGAAATGGAAAAGGCGCAGGCCGGGCTGCCCAAGATTGTTCTAGGCCATGGGGTTTATGGGGAGGAAGAAGCTTTGTTTTTCAAGGCGCCGCAACATACAAGCCCTCCAATGCCGCGCAGTGACAAGAATGCGAAGGATTGCCCCAAAGAGTGATCAGATTACCGCTATTACTTATGTTATATAATGTACTTTATGCTTGCAGGGATAATCCTTGGGTGATTTTTGTCAGTATTTTAGCTGAAAGGTGCTTGGCATAAAGTCTGGGCGGAGATAAATAATTCTTGTTTCCACTTGTTCGCTCCATCCCTGTCCGATGAACACTGTACGTTACGCCAAGGCTCAACTCAATCTCGCTTCTCTGAACTGATTTGTGTAACACAGACACCAGGAGATCCCTCAAAATCGTCCCAGGTCAGTTATTTCTTTTCTATCCCCCCCATGGGCTCAGTTCAGCAACCAGCAAAGCGTCGCTGGACTGCCTACATTCCGCGTCCTGGCAGTAGCTCTGGCAGACCCGGTAGCAGCTCGGGTAGGCCTGGCAGTAGTGGCTCTGGCAGACCAGGCAGCAGTGGCTCCATGGCCTCTAGTACTATCACTGCTATTCGGACCAATGATCCCATTTTTGAGGTCCCGGACTCGCCTTTGACACCGTCAGCGCCAACGGCGGTGCAATTCCCGCCCCCTGTTACTCAGCACCCAGAAAAGCGTCGCTGGACTGCCTACATTCCACGCCCCGGCAGTAGCTCTGGCAGACCCGGTAGCAGCTCGGGCAGGCCTGGCAGTAGTGGTGGCTCTGGCAGACCAGGCAGCAGTGGCTCCATGGCCTCTAGTACTATCACTGCTATCCAGAACAATGATAGTAGCATCTCGCCGCCTATTTTTGAGGCCCCGGACTCGCCTTTGACACTGTCAGCGCCAACGACGATGCAATCCCCGCCACTCGACAGCACCCCACCTCTGCGTCCTACTAAACGCAGGTCTATAAACTTTTTACTGACTTCTTCTCCAAAGGCTCCTTCGCAAGCCCTAGATCATCAAGCCTCACAGCTTATTCTCAATGCCCTCGAGCGTACAAACTCGCAGCAGCTTTCCCAAGGATCCGTAAAATCCCCAGACTCGACGAAGAATGCGTTCGGCAAATCCTTCACATCCATGATGGGCGGGCTCTCTTCCCTCGCCCGCACTAGCACCAGAGATAGTGCGTACGAAGACAAAGATAAGGACCGCGGCCGGTCCATGCTCAAGATGAACCGTAGTAAATCTGCCTCTCAAGCCCCCACCGACGAAGAGCGCAGCCTATCGCGTCCCAGGTCTCAGTCCCCCTTCTCGTTCCGCCGTTATCGTAACCGCGAGCAATCTCCTGCCCCGCAACCGGTCCGTTTGAGTCAGTCTGATGCCGACTTATCCGATGCCCCTTCCTCTATCCATCCGCGTAGCACGGCATTTACAGATGACGACTCGGGTGAAGGCACAGATGCCGAGACCGACGACGCTTCATCCAGTGGCGAGGATCGTCACTTTGATCCCATCACTGCGCGCAACACCGAACGAAACGCACTTATCACACCTGTTGTACCCGACGTTGCAGGTGTCGCACATGAAATTGAGGATCCGGATCCAGTGGGAGAAGGTGTGAACGTGATCATTGCCCCTGAACCATACTTCCCAAGCTCTCTCAATTCCTCCGTGTCAAGAGGCAAACGAAATCCCCGCAGGCGCAAATCCGTGAAGACACACGAACCTTTGCCATTCAAAACCTCGCGGCCCGTCTTTCAGAGAGACAGGTGCACTATTACCATTACTCAGGGCAATCCCGAAGGTACGCTTGGTGCAAGGCGCAAGCGGCGATATGTGGTTGCTAGTGATCTCAGTGAAGAAAGTCGCTATGCAGTCGAGTGGGGAGTTGGCACTGTTCTGCGCGATGGAGATGAAATGCTTATTGTCACCGTCGTTGAGAATGAGGCAAAAGGTTGGTCTCTTTTTTCTTCTGTGATCTTTTCTTGAACAAAATTTTTTGTAGTCGATCCCGCTAACCCTAATACCTCTGATCGCACCGTGAAATTGCGTAGTCAACAAGAGGTTCGTTTTCCCTCCTCTCTCTTCGCTACTCTGACCAGAACCCCCCATTCCCAGCGTCAAGGCTTAGCCTACATACTCGTCCGCCAAGTGACAGGCTTACTCCAACGCACCAGATTAAATGTTACCATCTCATGTCAAGCCTGGCATGCCAAGAATTCAAGACATATGTTATTAGGTCAGTTTTACCCATTCGGAATTTTTTTTATTCGTTTTGACATGATCTTGGCATGAATTCCGCAGATATTGTGGATCATATTGAACCTACGATGTTAATAGTCGGATCTCGTGGTCTTGGCCAATTGAATGGGTAGGTTGTCCGCGGATTAATGTTGTAACCACTCATGTTTTTCTCCCTTTTCGGGGGGGTCTAGAATTCTGTTAGGTTCGACGTCGCATTACCTTATTCAGGTATGATATAAATTTTATCCCCCTGTAAACAACACCTTTCTCATCAGGGAACGATTATTCTAGAAATGCTCGGTTCCCGTTATGGTACGCATTTATTTTGCCGTTCCTCTCTCCTCATTTGAACTAATCTTTGCTGATTCAAAAGGTTGCTCGTCGCCGCCTCAAGCGCCCTCCCAAGAAATCTGCGCACCTATCTACCCGCCGCTCTCACGTCTCGCTCGCAGAGGCAGGCATCGATCGTGTCGCCGCCAAGGTCGACGAAGATGTCCAAGTCATGCGCGAGGAGATCCAGAAGGACGACATCCGCCGTGATGGCGGCCCAGGAAGCAGGGAAAACGGGCACTTCAATAGCGTTACTGAAGACGGAGACGGAGAAGACGAAGGTGATGATGACGGTGACGATGGCGACAAGGACGATGAACCTGGCGTCAAGGTCGCGGGTTGAACTCACGATTTATTTCTTGACTTATCTCTTTTTTTACAAAGTTTTCCGATGGGAGTCTTTAAAGATGCAACATAAACACATAAATTATCATCATTTCTCGTCTTGTATTAAAGGCATATCATTTGATTCTTCTTAGAAAGGCTCTTACAGTCTTTTGCTTTCATTTTTATTTCTTAGTTCTGAATTGGGGGCTTTGTGGGGATATATGTTGTATACAATACATGGTTGATGTTAATCCCGAAAGGTGGTTATCCAACCTCCGCTTGAGCAGTCTCAATTCAAAGATGCGACGGTTTTGAAGCAGGCACGGTTCCAAATAATTCCTGGAGGAATGCCTCGCTATTGGGTGGCCGCCCGAGGAAGTCCTAATTTATGTCCCAGGTCAGGAGGGAGTTTGAACCTCTGTCGCAGATTATTTATTTACCTTGAGGGAATCGATTTCCTCGCGACTTCCACCAGCACGAAGGATCTTGTCGCGGTACAACTTACCACGGGTGGGATCGAGAGGGTTGGCCTTGAAGACCGTGGCTAAATAAAAAATCCAAAATTAGAAACTCTCCTCCATCAGCATATCGTGGATTCCACGCGCACCATACATGTCCGCAGCGAAGACAAGAGAGTACGTGTACCTTTAACAAGACTCGACATCAATTGGGAGGATAAACAGACTGTCAAACACACCCGTAATAACCCGCATCATATCCTCCGGTAATGTGGCCAAAGGAAGCCTGTCCAGGGCAAGCTTTGTCGTACTTGACCAATGAAATCTTCTCTCTCAAGTTGTTCCACAGCGCGGTGTAATCTTCGCTCTCTAAAACAGGATAGGTGTCAGTCAGCAGTCCACCGTTGAGTTGGTGTGAAAGAAATGTACCTTGGTCGATATGGACCTTGAGATCGAATTTGGCAAAGAAGAGCTGCCTGAGATAGAAGAGTCCGACATTCACGTAGCGGCTATGACACGCAGTAAAATCAGGCCCAGTGATGATGATGGCAATGAAAAGCAGATCTCTGACCTCTTGAGGATCTTCTCGATAAGTTCTGGTGATAGTGGCTTCTGAGTCTCATAGTGACTTGACATCTGTCCCAGAACTTTGGGTTCCCAACACCTAAAAATGGGTTAATTCGAATCCAAGTAACGTGTTGGAAGATAGGTACCAGTTCTCCAACATTTGTGAAGGTGCTTCCACAAAGTCACCGGCAACACTGTTGGGACACAATCGATCAGAACCCTCAGTGTATATTCACACAAACCCACTTGGTACCATGGAATCGCGCATATTTGGTCTTGCTGAGCAAACCGTGGAACACATGTCCCATTTCGTGGAAGAACGTGACAACGTCGTCATGACGCATGAGGGCTGGCTTATCAGGAGTCGGCTTAGCCAAGTTGGCGACCATAGCCGCCAGAGGATAGCTGCGCTTCCCATCAGGATGGTCGTAGCCAGGTAGCAGAGGCCAGACAGCAGCGTGAGAGTATTTGGCAGCTATGTAGATCACTCGTGAGATCGAAGAAGGCTGAAAAGAGAGAAAGTTGACGAACCTCGAGGGAACAAATCGAGGTAGCAATAACCAACAAAGCCTGATTCATCTTTGGCGTCCTTTTCCCATACAGCGAAAGCTTGGACCTCTGCTCACAAATGTCAGAAAAAAGTTCAACAAACCAATAATTCTTAGCCACGCACCTGGATGCCATTTCGAAGGGTTCTTGATTTCCTCAAACTGGACTCCGAGGAGGTCTTGGTAAATTTTGAGGATAGTCGGCACAACAACAGCAACAGGGAAATATTCCTTGACAAGCATGTCATCCAAATCGAGCGATTCTTCGATATACTTGCGGTCATAATAACGGTAATCCCACAAGTAGAATTCGCCATCGAATGGGTAACCCTGCGTTTCATGTTCCTTCTTCTTCATTGCGAGAAGGGTTTCTCGATCCTTTTCGCCGACTGGTCGGAGCTTCGTCTCGAGGTCATCAAGGAACTTTGGTCATAAGGTTATATCAGTGAATTTTACCAATTACAAGCGCAACTCACATCCCGAACACCTTGTCCTGTTTTTATCATCTTGACTTCGGTAATATAGTCCGCCCTGAACAGCTTCTTTTAAAACTGTGAAAACGTAAAATATAAAATAATCCATACCAGGTTTTGTAGCCAAGAAGGCTGGCAATCTTGCGGCGGAGCTCCAGTGCTTTGTCAAGCAGAGGGACATTGATCTCAAGGCGGGCTTCATAACCTTCAAGAGCTTTCTTGCGTGTTGCAGGGATTTCAGCGAATTTGAACTTTGTATAAAGAGTTAGGGAAGAATACTCAGCATTGCGATACATTACTCACGACTGGGAAGATATCCGGTGTCTTGAAAGTTATATCAAAGACCTCTTTGTCTCCTTCTGTGCGCTTAGTATACCCAGATATGACGTCCTTAGGAACGCCCTTCAGCTCCTCTTCGGTGAAGACGACGACGCCCTAAATGAGACATTTTTAAAATTACAAGCGAACGGAGGAGCCTAGTCTTACGTTCTCCTCGTTGAAGTTTTTCTGTTACAGAGATTAATACGAGGTTTCAAGAAGACTGCAGGCGCTAACGTACACTGAATTCCAAGCAAACCTGAGACAATTCCTTCTTCAAAGTGGTTAATTCATCGCGCTTTTCCTCGGGTAGAGCAAGGCCAGCACGTGTGCCATCCAATATCTAAGGCGGATCTTAATTCAGAAAAATCAATAATAGACAAACCCTCACCATTTTCTCCACCAGACGCTGCTGTTCCGGTGACAAAGTGTCCCATTTTCCTGAATCCTTCATGTTCTTCTTGGCGGCGATCTTGGAGTTGAAGACATCGAGACGCATCTCAGACTCGACACCGAAATCGCGGACAAGGGATTCTGCTTCATTGGAGGCATCTCGAAGTTCCTTTGTAGGAGAAACGTTTTGATAGAAGGTCAGAGGGCCTGTCACCACTTCGAATGTTGTGTCTGCTCTCGCAAGTGCAGCCTGTTAAATAGGTTATGGATGGCTGGGGAAAGCTCTGCATCATGAACACGCACAAACACCTGGGAAGAGAGAATAAGTTAACTTGGTCTGAAATATATCGGTTAGATGAGGACTTACCGATTCGAAGGTAGCATCTTTGGGCTCTAATGCGCCGACCTTGTCCATCACCTTACGATAGGCCTCGATGGATTCCTTTGTCAACTTGGTTATATCGTCTACAGAATGTTCCCATGTTGGTGGTGCTTGGGGTGGGGTCAGAGCCATCGTGTTTGTAGTAAAAGATGAAGCAGAGAAGAAGGATCTGAGACGACAGTTAATCGAGGACTGTAGCCGGATATCTCCACACACGACGTGACTTGAAATTGATCTCCAGCTCACAGCTGCAAGACCAACAGTAATGGCGCCTCCCCAGCCCAATGATGCCTTCCGATACGCTATGCGTGCCAAACATTGCGTGCCAGCGCGAAGGACCATTGACCGAATATGAAATTTGTTGGGAAACCAACCAATGGAAACAAATTTAGGCTCGGCTAATTCGTGAGTTGGCACATCTAATCTTATCAACTTTGCCTTTGAGACTGCCATCATGCCTTGGAAACATACTTGAGGTCGGCTTTTCTTTAGCTGATCCCTTGTGGCTAATAAAATGGGACCAGAGGCTCCAAAAGCCCCTTTCTCGCAGCTATGATACTTGGCCGCTCGCGGGGCTTTCTCATCTGCACACCTATGTCTTTCCATTCGTATGTTCACCCGAGCGCACACCGAGCGCGCCAAATTAGATCTCGTATTTTTCTGGATTCCGCGTGTTCTACCCATCGCGTGGAGGTACTATTTACATGCCACCTGCTGTTCCGACTTTGTAGGCGTTCAGCAGGCCTATCGACACCTACAACGATTCCACCATCCCGTGCTTCCCTCCTGGACCTTTCATGCGACATTCAATATAAAGAACTCAGGTCCTTCAAAAAATTTACTGAAGACAATCATTATGTGAAATCCACACACGGCCCAACATTGCCAAAATTTAATCGGCGATGTTCACCACGAATCACCCTCCCAATTCTCCTCGAGCTTCTCAACAACCCCCTCGTGCAGAACACTCTCATATCAGACCATATCGTCCCTCGCAACCATCGTTTCGTCACCAAAATTGAGGAGCTCGCCAAGGAGGCCCTCTACGTCGTCATCGAGGCCACCGACTTGCCCTCCGGTTTGCAAGTCATCGGCGCTGCAAACCTTACCATTTCCAACAACGTAATATCACACTAGGCATTGGTCTAGAGGTCACCACATTCTTGGTTGATTATGCATTCAAGAACCCCGCTGTGCATCGAGTGGCGCTGGGTAGCAATCAAGCTGTATAAGAAAATGTAAGTCGTCCTGTAACTACTTGTCAACTTCACAATAAATTTCATGTTTTCTAGAGGGTTCATCGAAGAAGGCAGGAAACAACAGGCCAACTTTTTCAACGGTATTTACTTGGGTATCCTGGAAGGAGAATGGTTTGCCAAATACAGAGAGCAGAGGAAAGTTAACGCAGCAAATGTCAACTGTAAAGTGCTTGTTTCCTCATAGATTATGGATCAATTTTTTCGGAGGGCAATTTATTCATTGTCTAATCAGATACATATAAAAGTACAATCTAATGACACAAAGGATAAAAAGGAACAGCATGTCCGATTACTTCTTAGAATACGCATTGCCCTGTCCAGTAAGCTCGGCCTGCATCAAAAGCGGTCGAGGAGCATCGAACGCATCCATTAAAACCTCAACTAGTTGGATTTTGTCCGCGCTCGCGAAGGAAGAATCATCTAGGAGGGCGTTCAGCTCGTCTTTGGTGGTGACGGCGTAGCTCTGTGTTTCATGTATACCGTCGTTGAGAGTGTCCAACAACGACATCCACTTCCAGTTAGCGACGTCGTTATATTTTCTGCATAAAGAAAAACAGCGTGAATATCAGGGGTGAACTGAATCAGCATCGTGACATTTTCCTACCTGTGTTTACCATGAATGTAACGTTCGATCGTATAACCTTTATTGTTTAAAACGAAAATGATGGGCTTCAACCCGTTATGAATCATGGGGGAGATCTCCTGGACCGTCAATTGACTGCGAAAAAAAAATGAGCGCGGCTACTGTCGTAACGATAGAATGGAACTTACAGACTACCATCGCCCACGAACAACATGACTCTTTTTAAGCCGAGATCTCGAGCTGCCAAAGCTGCACCGAGGCAACTACCTGGAGTAAAGAGTAAAAGAGTTAAGCGGTGTCTCTATTGAAAAATGACAATAGAACGACTAACCAACTGACCACCCAATGCTGCCCCAAAGGATTTGACTGACCAAAGTCGCTCCTGCAGGCAGGGGCACTTCCAGTATACCAAAGTTAGCCGTGCCTACGATAACAGTCAGCCCGTACCAAAAAAAAAATTGAAAAAAATACCAGTCTCAGTAACGATGATATCCTTGGGCTTGAAGAATGATCCAAGACGGGGCCAGAACCACGAATGAGAGATGACGTGACTATCCTCCTCGGGAACCTGCCCCATAAATGCTGGCACCGGTGTTTTGCTTGCCACCGGGTGAAAACTCTGCAGCCTCCCAGTGAGTCTTGGAAGCATTTGCTTCATTCCGATGCCATCGTATCGTGCATATTGAACTTTCGTGTGGTCAGAATGGAGCTGGATAACTTGGTTTAGCCTTGTGGAGGGCGTTGAAACAGAAACTTACCTCAATATGGCGGCGAGTCGAAATCTTATACGAGAAATTTCCGGTATTGAAATCACTTCCGAGGGACCCAATCGAGATTATGAGCTTTGCCCCTTCGACTTTCTCTTTGACATCAGGATGTGTGATAGACCCTATGTAAATCTTGCAACAAGTCAGAGACGGAAATATGCGGTGAAATTAAAATTCACCCCTCCATAACGTTTCCAGTTTTCATCAACAGCGGTCTTGCCCATTGGGGTGGCATATACAGGGAAACAGGTCTCTTTCAGAAGTTGAATCACTTCCTTCTTGGCATCATGTCGAATCACGCATGCGTCGACAATGATGACAACGTCGCCTTCCGCTTCCTTCACGAGGTCGTAAATTCGGTCTACCACGAATTGCTCCACTAGGGGGTCGTTCGCTGGCCAGTGAGGCGACAGTGGAACATGCAAACGTTCTGACGAGACTTCTTGGAGCACCATATCTGTTGGAAGTGTGATGTAGACAGGACGAGCCTGATCAAGCCATTAGTATGTCGAAATCGGGAATCTCAAAGTTCTCCGTACTTTGGTGATACATTCTGTGATCGCAGTGTCGATCTGCAACGGGGCCTCGGTGCGATTCATGAGGTAGGCATTGTGTACGGTAAAGTGAGAGACGGATTGGCGATAAGCGTCAAAGCTAATATTGCGTTGACATAAACTAGTAATTTTGCATATAGAATATTTGAACTTACCGGCCATCCCCAAGGGTGTGGTGCAGAAGAGGGCGTGTTTTCTGTTGTACGGTACTTGGAACGCCAACAAGATGAAGAATAGGAACCATTTCAGAAAAAGCTAACGATAATGATAATATGAATTTGGATAAAATGACACGACTCTCAGACGTACCGCCTGCGATACCGTTGATGGCGGACAATTCTCCAACACCAAAGCTGCATGAATGGGTTAAGATAATGATGGATGTAGAAGAACGTGTGCATACGTGGTGGTGACGACGCCTAACGTTTCCTTTATCCTCGCATAACCGTCGGCAGCATAGGCTGCGTTCAACTCATTACTTGAATAATTGGAGGTTAATAATGAGAAAGTGTTGGGATTTACAAGAACATACCAGTTCCCAATCCAGTCGATATCAGGGTGGTCTTCCACCAAATCCTAATAACGGGATTATACTGCAGTTTCATTTGGTCAAGGAAATTCAAAGCTTACGAGGAAACCGAGGTTAAAATCTCCTGGCAGCCCAAACATGGCCTGAAGGGGTGATGTTAGTACTCAGGAGTCTGGAGGCGAGAGAAAGTCCACACCTTTACTCCCAGTTGGGCAAGGCGGGTCAACAAATAATTCCCAACGCTAATGGTAGACTTGAGCTTGAGAGCCTCAACCTGCTTGCGGAGGCGGTTGACCTCGACCTGAAGATCCTGTTCGGTGGACATTGTGTGTTTGGAGGGAAATACTGGTGGGTGAGACCGCGATTACCGCTATATATATGGGTCTTGTCTGGATTCTGGAACCCATTATGCAGTTATGACGGTGGACTTCGGCGATTCGTCGCGTTTTACTATAAATAGACGAATGATAACACAAACCACGTGCTCGACGCGTTTTGAACTTAGTACATAGCCTAGGCCTGCCCCGCCATCGCGGTCCCTTCTCGCCTTTACTAGTCCTCCAGGTGCTTAATTACTTCTGGAGCGGTCTCTCGGGGATCATCACCTGAATATTGCCGTCGCACTCCAGTCTTCTGGTATCTTGATTTCCATCCACTGGGCCGGCTTGTGAATCCAGATCTTCGCTTTTCTCTCCTTTTCGACGCGTCATTCAACAGCACACTGGAAAGCCATTCTCATATCATAAGATCGCCCAATCACCATGACTAATGTCCATGAATCTGTTCTCTCTTCGGAGCAGGATTATTCCGACTCTGAAGAATCTGAAGTTAGCATCCAAAAACCACCTCCTATTCCAGCAGTGATCGCAAATTGGTGGCTAAATGAGAATCTTGGATCTGGTTACTCCGGTATGTATTCAAGTCAGATCCAGTGACCCTTCGGCGTTCAACTCTATCAGGATCTATTTTCAAGGCAACTCACCTGCACACGCATCAGGTCGTCGCCCTCAAAATCCAGTTCGTCAACCATGAATGTCCCACCAACCGATATGAGCGGCACCTCTACCCTCTCCTACAAGGTGGGGTAGGCATGCCCAATCTTTACGCGTCCGGCGTCCAAGGAGCATGGGATTATCTCGCAATCGATCTGTTGGGTTCTAGTCTCGACAGCCTTCACCGCCGAAGTGGAAAAGAAACGATGGATTTGAGAAGTGTCTGCTCAATTGCTATCCAAGTCGTGAGTCATGCTATCAGGATTTTTCTTGCCATTCGCCGAGTCGAAGTTTAGATTATGCGACTACAATTTATGCACCATCGAGGGGTCCTGCATCGGGATATCCAGCTTGGAAACTGCGTTATTGGTCTACCTCCCAATCAAAAAACAATTTATATGATAGATTTTGGTTTTTCCAAACGATACATTGACCCCTACACCGGTCGACACATTCCGGACAGTAAGTTAAAACGGGATTTCATTGGAAACTATTGGTTCAGGTACTACACCTTCACTCTAATATTCAAAGAGGCCCTAAAAACTTTTCAGCTCCATCAACGTTCATTGTCGAGGGAAAGGTAAGATACACTCTCTGATACAGCTTGATAAAATAACCCTTCGCCACAGTTCCATCTCGTCGGGATGACCTCGAAGCCGCAGCTTTGATGTTTATTCATCTTCTAACACCACGGGGGCTAAGCTGGACAAGGAATGGGGTGCCAAAAACCACCGAGGCCCACAACCGCTTAAAGGCCGAAAAGCGTAGTGCAACCCCAGAATCCTTGTGTCGGGGTCTTCCGTCAGAATTTGAAGATTTTCTTGCATATACAAGACGATTAAAATTCCTTGACTGTCCAGACTACGGCCTTTGGGCTGATAAATTCCGTGATCTTGCAAAAGAGGAAGGCTTCACGAATGTCGATGACTTCTTGTGGCCCCCACCTGTCGTACGTTTTTCACACCACATCTCCACATTCCATAACTGACCTAGTTTCATTTATTTCTAGGCTCCACTCGTGAATACAATTAACACACCACTGCGGGCCCGCACTCCAGCCATCCCACGTAACGAATTGTCAGATATCCTCAATGGTCTGACCAATCTGCGGCTTGGGCCCCAAGCCGTTCTCGCAGACCGGACGAACACCCAAGAAGTTCCTCGAAAAGCCAGCGATGATGTGGTCAAGCAGCCCGTTGGAACTGGCGGTGGCACAGAGCCGATTATTATCAGCAGTGGTTCTGAAACTCGGGATCAGGTTCCTCGAGGTTTCCAACCATCGAAGGCACACCGTTTGAAGCAGCTGGCCGACAAGGCTTCGAATGCCACGGATAATGGGGCTCTGTCACAAAATGTGAAGGAATTCAAAGAGATTCTCCAAATGAACAGCTCAAGAGCGCTGACAAAGGAGGCCTTCTATTTTCTTGATGTACTGTTTAAGCAGCTCGATGATCCTTCTGTCTTCGTAAAGCCTGCGAGGTTTGTCTTCCGTTCATGCAATGATCCAAAGATGCTTTACTGAACTAAATACGTTCTAGAACCTCGAGACAACACTCTTTCAATGAGCAAGTTCCAGAGAAGGAGCCATCGCACATAAAACTAGGAGTGGTGGCACGTCTGCGGATGGAGGTGTATCGTTGCACGACGAATAAGGCGCTGGCCGCCATGGTTTCCGACTTTGCCAAAGTCACAAACAAAAGTACTGGACGAACGATAACAAAGGCACGCACTCTCTCACCTTGGTTCAAAAGTGGTGGTTTTTTTTAACGTTCACTATCAGGACGGCTTCGCTTTTTTGGACGGACTTTCGGAGAGGCTCAAGCTTTTGCAATGAACTCTCATCGGGCCCTTGACACTTCGACAACTTTGCGCCTGCTAGCCGTCTCTTCAAAAACTTGTACCCTTTTCTCCCCACTATTATTTCGTCCATAGGGGTTTTCTCTCGTTATCTTGCATACCACTATATATACATGGACAACAGATATCCAATCTAACTAGAATGTAAAAATTGTAAGTACTACTTGGACGTATTTTCGCCCCTTGAATATTCTTGAGGCTCTGTAGGTTCATTATTCTGCTATCTAGAATGTCGACTTGTAGTCCAAACCTGTCCGCAGGTTTTCTACCCGCGAAACCCGTCACAATCTGGCACCCGTACTCGTCAAAAACCGTCACCGCGAAGCTGGAACCACCCTGAATGACTATGCTTAGGAGGAATTGTTTTCCACTGCTTCTAGTAGATCTTTCAGGGTCTCTAACGGTAGCCTCGGTGGAATGAGCCTTGATCAGCTCTGGCATGGGGTGGGAGGCCATGAACCCGGCGTAAAGAGATTCTAAGAGTTGGGGAAGGCACGAGTGGTGTAAATTTGACATTTTGAATACGCTTTATAGGAAGTTTACGTCGGTGCTCAGTCTTCACACAACGAAAAAGTGTATTGAAAGATATGAGCCCGACGAGATCACTAAGTGAGTCGAATAAGCAGGATGTGGTACAAGATCTTCAAAGTAAAATACATTTGATAATTCAAGGACTTCACTCGCTGGTGTGCGAAGAGAGGATCAGCACTAAACCTCCTCAGTCATTCTTCCCGGTCTCATCCCGAATTCCACTCTCCGCGAAATTCAAAATTCCAGCGACATCCAGACTGCCCACCAGGGCCTCCGCTTCGGGGACGGGCATATCGCCAAGAACTTTATTCACGCTATCCAGTGTCCCCTCACGAAGCGCCTCTTGCATCTCAGGCGAAAAGCCCTGGAACACCTCCCAGCGGAACTGCAAGGCCTTCCTCACTTCCTCGATATCGAGTCCCTCTGTCCCAGCGCCTTCGAGGATGAGGTTCTCGGGTGGAGGACCGTCAGGAACGTTGAATGAGATGGTTTGACTGGGGTTTTCTGGGACGAGTTGGATTTGCTCTCGGCCCTCGTCGGCTTCTTCTTGGTTGATTTGGACGCGGTTGACGACATGTTGGTAGGTGCTTTCGACGTCATCGACGAAGACTTTGAGAGCGCGTTTGTCGCCGGATACCATCCTAAGCAACATGTGTAAGTTGGATTGATTTGTCAAAGAAACGAATGGGAATAATTACTTTTTGAAAAATACACCAACACCGTCTCGACCAAGCTTCTCGCAGTATTGGAGAAGGAGACTTTGGTGGACACACTGTTTCGCGTATTTCGTCTTCCCTTCGCCCTCTGCAGTGAAAGCGGCGACGAGTAGGGCATCCGAAGCCCCAGGAACGTAGACGTCGCGGTGTTGTTGGATGAACTCGAAGGACTTTTGGTAGTCGCCTAGACGGATTTTGGAAAAGGCTTCCAGCGATGGAGTCAGCTCCGGTAATCCCTCGTTCTCGTCGTCATTGTCATCGGGTTTGGATGAGGGGGCGCTGCTTGTTGACGGCTCCACGGCTTCGGGGTTTAAGACTTCGATCGTTGTCACTTTTTCTTTTTCTTTTCCTTTCCCTTTCTTCTCCGGTTTGGTATGGGGGACGGGAGCTGGTTCGGGTATTGGTGGTACATACTGTGTAGGAGGAAAACATCAGAATCAAAAAATCTCCAAGGCATAAATGTCCCTTTACCTTACTCTCAAATCCTTCGTGGAGATCGTCCATCGTGATATGCTTCTTCTGCTCTGCCTCCTCCTTCTCCAACTCCTTCGTATCCTTCTCGATCGTTTCCGAGAGATTGTTCACATGGAACTCCATCAACTTGCCCAACTCCTTTGCCAATCTCTCCTCTTTTTCTGCCTCACCCACACCTGCTTCCTTAACCGCATCTTTCGCCTTTGACCCGACCATTTCCAAAAGGCTCAAGAGCATACCATCGTACGTGTGCTCAAGCTTGCTGGGGTCATTTCCAGGTGGGCAATCCTTCGACGGATTCGTCTTCAGCTTCTCGACGAGCGAGTTGAAGTACACTGGGGGAGACACAGACGACGGTGGGTTGGGGAGCTCTTTGGAGATTTCCTTGATCCGTGGCAAGAGCACCTTGTTACATGCGATCTGGGCACCAAGAGATTGGATTTTGTGTTTGCGCGCTTCGCGTTTTTCGTGGATGTCGCGTTGTTTCCAACTGAGGATTTATGTTTGGATCGAATCAGCGATATGGTTGATAAGTAGTGTAGAGGGACGATACGCACCGAATTAGCGATTTCTTGTCGACATTAGGATGCCCCTCGATATCGGAATCGTCAGACAGCTGGAGAATGCTGTGAATGGTTTGTGAGAGGAGCACGGCAGATTACGGCGCACCTCGAGCTGATCCCACTTGGAGTAGTTCAAAGGCATGATCGGAGGACAGGTGTGTGTGTCACAAAGCCTGGTTTATATAGTGATCGATGTGGCGTAAAGCTAAAAGCGCGCGTCTATCGAAGGTTCTGGAACAGACTCAAAGAGTCACCGTTGATAACTTCAATTATAAAATTTGGCGTAATTGTTCTTCTGAAAGACTTCTCTTATGGCTCTCAATGGAAATTAAAAGTGCATTAGATACAGTGATCATTCCAAGATAAGATAAGATGAGATAACATCATTTGCCAGAACCGCTGAGAGGTTGTATTTGAGCATGCTCTTGTTCCATACACCCACCTTGGTTTCTGAACTTTTGCCACCCGACACGATAAATTACCCATAATCTTCTTTGGCCCATTACAGTTCTCGCTATGCCAATTGTTCAATTCGTGCCATTCTCTTCCTTGGTTCAACCCGGGCTATGGCATAAACTCACCGACCTCAAGATCGATGTTCTGAAACTCTCAGACGCGGCTTTACCAATCTCAGCCTCTTATTCGATTGGAAGAAGTATCCACGATAGAGAAACGGGGCAAGAGATCGCGTTGCCATGCAATCTTACAGTCGGGAGCGAGTCCTTTGAGAAAGGCTACAGGTGAGCCGATCTCCTTCATCTCTCTTGTTCGTTTCCTGAAGATTTAAAGACCTCCTCTCGCTTCTGTATCTGCAACCGGGACGCTCAAGAATTATAATACAATTGAGGAATTCAAGGCTGCAGACAAGACCGCCCTTTTCAACCAAGAGGCTCAGGACGTGCGTGGTTTGCTCCCATCCTGGTCATTATTGTGTTTGATTCGCGTTTCAGGCCTGGAACAATATAATCAACACGCGTGACACCTCGCAATTGAGCCGATTCCTTCTTATCACCTTCGCCGACCTCAAGAAATACAAATACTACTACTGGTTCGCCTTCCCGGCATTCGTCTCCAAGCCAGCCTGGGAGATCGGTGAAGAAGGATGGGGGAAGGCTTCTGAGGCATTTGAGGTACTTGTTTCTCGTATTCAGTCCACCACGATGAAGTTAATGGAGGATATCAGCTTTCATCTATCCATGCCCAACTACGCGGTCAATCGACACCACTTCCATACTTCCTCATCAAGAAAGACGCGTCAGGAGGGGTGTCAATCGCTCCCCTCGAGTCATACGAGGAATTTTACGCGTCTACACCACCGGAAGCCGTAAGTGGAAATATTCAATGCCCCCATTTCTAACCTCTCAACCATCCAGCAAACCATCGGATTCGTCGACCCCTCTGCTGACCCAAACAATCCTGGATGGCCATTGCGCAACCTCCTTGCATACTTCCGTGCCCTGTATCCTGCCACAACTTCAACCATCCACATTTTGCGATGGAAAGACTCCGAGGTCCCTTCAACCCCGAACGGCATTTGGAAGAGTCAGATCGGTACCCTCAAAGTCGGAGCAGCTGCTCCTGTAGACCCTGCGTTGGGCCGCCCCTCAGCAGTCGGTTGGGAGAAGAATCCACAAGGAAAACTTGGGCCTCGTGTAGCAGATTTGGCACCTATGATGGATCCTACTAGGTATTTAGGTCTTGTGAATCTTCTGTTGGGAAACCACTGACGCACGAGTTCTATATAGGTTGGCTGCACAAGCAGTCGACCTTAATTTGAAGCTCATGCGGTGGAGAATCCTCCCAGCTCTCGACCTGGACAAGATATCCTCCACTCGATGCCTTTTACTGGGAGCCGGTACTCTTGGATGTTACGTCTCTCGGGCTCTAATGGTCCGTACCTCATAGCTACATCTACATTTCGTGATTGTTGCTCATCCTTTTGGTACTTACTAGGGCTGGGGCGTACGAACGATCACTTTCGTCGACTCTGGAAAGGTTTCATTTTCAAATCCTGTGCGCCAACCCTTGTTCGAGTTCGTGGACTGCCTGGATGGAGGGAAGCCCAAGGCAGAATGCGCAGCTGCTAGTCTAAAGAAGATATTCCCAGGGATTGTTAGTATTTCCTCTAAGCACCAGGTAATCCGCTAACCAATTATCTGTCCACACTTCAGAATTCATCTGGCCATACCCTCGCTATACCCATGCCTGGACACCCGATCCCACCTAACCCGGCCTCGATGGCACAAGCCAAAGCAGATGTTGCAAAGTTGGAGAAACTGATTGACGAACATGATGTCGTGTTCTTGCTTATGGATTCTAGAGAAAGCAGATGGTTGCCGACGGTGATCGGAGCAGCCAAAGGAAAGGCAAGTTATTTTCATTATTCACATCACGACTTGGAAGACCGTCCATTGACTTCCCTGAAACAGATTGTGCTCAACGCTGCGTTGGGTTTCGACACTTACCTGGTCATGCGGCATGGTGCGCGCGCGTCTTCGCTGTCCACAGGAACGGGTGGCAAACCTCATCAGAGGTTGGGATGTTATTACTGCAACGATATCGTCGCACCAGCCGATGTACGTTCTTCATACGCAAAATCCCACACTTAAAACTTAATTTTTTTCCTTTCTAACAGTCTCTAACCGACCGAACCTTGGACCAAATGTGCACCGTCACCCGACCAGGACTCGCACCCATCGCAGCGGCGACCGCAGTCGAGCTATTAGCTTCGCTCCTTCAACATGCGGATGGGTTATACTCCCCCGCCCCTGCCATTACTACGACCGCTGCGGCAGGAGCCGACCTCAACTCAGATCAAGAAGATACAAGCAGCGTCCTCGGGCTGGTGCCCCACCAGCTGCGGGGATTCTTGAATCAGTTTAGGACGATGCCGCTTGTCGGCGCTGCATATGACAAGTGCACAGGATGCAGTGAGACTGTGAGTTTATCCGCCATCGTTGTGTTACATAGAATATCGTCTCTTTTTTTCTGATGTTACCGCCGCCTTGACACAGGTCTTGAAAGCATATGAAACGGAAGGGTTCTCCATGCTCCTTAAAGCATTTAATGATGCCAAGTACCTCGAGACATTGACAGGGTTGGATAAATTGTTCCAGGAGGGAGAAGATGCGCTGAACAGCGTTGATTGGCATGAAGAAGACGAAGATGATGATTTCTGAAGCTGAGAAACACAGAATGTATGAATACTGTATATGCGATACCGAAAATTTATGATCGAAATAAAAACAGACCTAATGGATGACTTTGAGTGAGCTTTTAATCTAGGAAATAGATTGGTTTGTTTCCTTCCATTCCCCTTCGCAGAACATGTCAGAGGCCAAAAAATCAATGAGTTACTACCTTCAAGAGACATGCAAGTATTATTATGCAGATATAAAGATACAGACAAGACCTACTAGTACTAGTGCATTATGCATTATTTAAGGATTTAAAA
>Ga0307509_10004244_pt1 | contig 20890 bp, 18 predicted proteins | sample 10_EM_MG_FD_202245 | JGI IMG/M metagenome (GOLD analysis project Ga0307509, IMG submission 202245) | Populus trichocarpa ectomycorrhiza microbial communities from riparian zone in the Pacific Northwest, United States - 10_EM | ecosystem: Host-associated > Plants > Roots > Unclassified | place... | reverse complement strand
GAGTCGTTCATCCACTGAGATGTCTGCGTAGGCAAGCTGGGGTCTTGAGGGTGGTGGACATCTACCGTTGAATTGGCCGTTGGAGCTACACCGCCAGGTCTCGGCGATCGATCCTCAGCGCCACGAATCCAACGATCCATCCCACCGTGTCAGCGATAAAGAGAGTTTTTTGGGGAGAAACTCTGCGCAAGACTACCACAGTACCAGTGCATGAAATCGATTCCTCTTTAATTATACGAACTCCATGCCCCGATAAAGTGAGGCGGAAGCATGTTGAAAAGAAAAAGAAAGAAAAAAAGTGAGCGCACATGCAAATTTACACCAGGAAGACAAAACCGTACTTTTTTGCCTAAGTTACTAGCATTCCTCAGCCGCCCCGGATGTTCGGCATTATGTGACATGGTATCGTACCGTGCGAGTACTAATTTTGCACAAAATAGAAACCCGAAAAATCGGACCAACCGCCACACCGATAGAGTTTACAGTACTTTCTCCGTTAAGGTTTGGCGCCGTCTTTTGTCGATGTCTCTCCGAGGGGCTGAGCAGCTCATCCTTGGGCTGTCTTTTTCGCCCCCTTTTTTCCCAAGGCGGGGAACTTTGGAGTGCCGGTATCGGACATGGCAGATAGCACATTGTCCAATCCTTGGTATTCGAGGCTCCACGGGGGCGACCTGCTTGAGTACGGTTAGTACCGTACTGGTATTAGGCAAACCAGGGCATGGAGTTCTGTGATAGGGATTACCGTGGTAAAGTTGTTTTATTTGTTCTTCCCCCCCCTCCCCCTCCCACAATTGCTTGGCTTGAGAGGGAGAGGGAGGCGTGTTTCGCCATTTACGGGTGGTCGGAGAAGCGAGCTGGGAACCATGTTGTTTCCTCTATGATACCGACTCGTCTTTGCCGAGAATACCTCCGGAGCAAGATATCCGCCGGGGGAGGTATTCTAGACAAAGGCGAGTGAGCATGTCTGTCGCGACTTTGGAAAACTGGAGATGCGGTTGTTTTCGATAGATGATGCCTTTTCTCTAAAAATTTAATTACTAAAGTTAGTACCTAAAGCTAGCGTCAAGCAAAGCAAAATCTGACCCCGACCGTGGAAAGGCCAGAAGTGTCCCCTCAGGTCACCGAAACCGCCCGGTGGAATACTTAAGATTGCGGTATAAAAAAGGACACTCTTTTGGGAAACGAAAACAAAAAAAATGACAACATCTGTTTTCCGGAATCGTGACAACCATAGAGAAACCCGCGATAACCGAGACGGAGGCCTACAGTAGTGTCGAGTAACTCATTCAGTGATTCAGTGAAAAGCGGCGAAGATGGTGCGACGTAGTGTTTGGATGGGGGGGGAGGGGGAGTGTTGGTCCTTAATAATACGGGAGTTGCCTTGGACTTTGGCCAACCTACCCTATCCAATCCCGGTTTGTTTGGAGCTGGCTGACCATTGCGAGTGTTGGTTTATGAAGTAAGGATGCGATAGTGTTTATATGAGTAAGCTTTCAAGCTTCTTGCGGGCTGATTTTTGTTTTGCTTTTCAGCTCGGCTAGGTTCATGGTGACTGAGGTGGACGTTAGCAATCATGTTCAGTTGTTTATTCACCCTGGATATGTTGACATTCTGCGTGTAATTGTAATTGTAGCATTTAAACAGAATCTAGGACCAATCGAGGAGAACGGGAAACAAGGGGAAGAACAATCAAGGCAATCAGCGCGTACTGTGAATAGACTCCGTTTTGTTTTATTCGTTACACTCCCCCCCTCCCCCCGACACAGTTGAAAAATTCTCCTCTTCGCTTTGACTATTGGCACGATCTACTAAGGCAATTTCGCTGGACGGATATCCGGCTGCGATGACCATTATCTAAGCTGTGGTTGCTGTGCCGACTTGCCTACCGTAACTAGCAAAACATCCGAGAAAGGCCAACAAAGCAACAACCGGAAGAACCAGGAGAATAGGGACCGCAGGTACGGTATTAGCTCCGGCGCATCGGAAAGTGATAGCGATCTGATTAGATATATGAGAGTAGAAAGGATTCCACGGATTAATCATAGATCTACGAGTAGTTTTCACCACTAGTAGTGGGTTTATATTATATCACGCTAGATGAGTGAGCAGGACGGTTTGGTGGATTTGCGCTATTTAGAGATACCTATGTACGTCTTGGTTGGGAAGTCCTTCTATACTTGAGTGGGGTACTGGTAGTCTCGCCTGAGGGCTGTCTGGGGGGGTTACAACTTCTTTCTCTCTTTACTTTTTTTCCTACGAGCCATATACCGTGGAATAATCCTTATGTGCCTCCAGTAGCAGAGAGAGTTGGTACAGTGACAAGGTAGCTCTCCTTCGGAGGCTAGGTATGATGGATTGTGGGTGCTCGGGGGGTTTGCTCGAGGTTTGAGCTGACGGTTACCCGCTATGTTGGTATAGTCTCTTAAGGGCTGGATAGTGTAGAATGAAAAATAGTATGATACTTCACGCCTTATGAACCCCTATAGCGCTTTTCGTCAGGCGTATGGTGGAAGCGTGTATGAACAAGTGGGCAGAATGGTTTGCTGGCCATTCTATGAAGGATTAACCACTTGAAGTCCTTTAGAAATGTGAGAGCTCGTGTAGATGTAATACTATAATGTGGGTCGGGTTTGTAGGGGAGAGTAAGTGGCAGCGGTGAAAATAGAATGTTATCGAATGATATCTGATGATGGTATAGAAATCTCAGAAAACTTATAATTTATTAGGGTTGGGTCAATACAATAACTGATACCATACCATTTCAATATAACCTAGAGTCTATAAATTAGCTACAAGGTCTCCAGTTCTCTCCGTTCTCATCACAAACAACAAACTTCAACTCTCACAAGCTACCACAACCGATATCCTCCCTTACAAAACAACTCACCGAAGACAAATAAACAGCACAACAACAACCAACCACGCAAACAAAATGTTCATTCCAAACCTCGTTCTCCTCACCCTCATGATCACCGGCCTTATCCTCGCCCTCCCACCTGCAGAACAAGAACCGACCTGGGACACTCCCGAAGACATCGCCGCCCTCGCCATCCTCAACGACCCAACCCCCAAGCCCCTCGACCTGAGTTTCATGCCCGAGCTGGCACACAACAACATCACCGCACAAGCTTCCTACATCTGCGACACAACCACCGGCTCCCCGAGAGTCTCAGATGTCCGCAGTCTTTCGGAAGTTCTCCGCGATAGGTTTGGCAATTCTCTTTGCCGCCAGGAGAATCATGGAGGGAGTAAGTGCACTCAACTCTGGAGTTATCTGGACTCAGGAATGAGCATGTGTGGAGTGCCGATGAGATGGGTTTGGTGCAAGGACGCCGCCTGGGTTGGGTTTTATATTGCGGATCATTGCGAATGGAAGGGGTTGGTTGGGGGGAGGTTCTGGTTTGATGATCAGCCGCCGAGTAGGATTGCGGTGCATAAGAGGTTCTAGAGGGGTGGTGGGGAGCGCTGGGATAGGGGAGGAGGGGGTGGGGGATTGGGGATGGGTGATCTTTTCTTTTGATGGATATAAGTTATGATAAAAAGTTTTCTTCTGAACTTGGGTTTTAAAATCGGCTTTGATCAGCACGTAATCTTCAAGGGATGTGAGACTGTTAGAGAGCGTTTCTAGCTGCCAAAGGGGGTATTATTACTAGGTGTGAGTTGGGTTAGGCCTGAAAGTATCATATATTCGGGCACCGGGCAACTGTCTTCGTAATGCGAGGTTGGTTTAATTGCGTCCATTGGCCATTACAAGTTACGGGAATATAGTGCCCGAGAACTAGACAGCAGCCCCACCCCAACATTTGGCGGGAATTGACCCAAGGGCATTACCAACCCTAGACCTACCCCCCAGCAAAAAAAGTGGTTCGCCGAGCATTTTTTTTAATGCTCGACTACTCCACTGCCCCCGGATTCGAACTCATGATGGTCCCTGTTTCAAATTAGCCGACCAGTCTCCTAAGCCATTAGGCCATAGGAACTGGCCGATAATACCTTTTCTTCTTGATCTTTAACTGCTTCTTCATAAAAAAGTATACAGTTCAGGCGCATGATATTTTATCTTTGGTAACAAAGGACATCGGTATTCAATCATAGTACTCTCTCATGATATCGATAGTGCCAGGAAAGGGAGGGTTCCGGTGTATATCAATGCTCTACCTCCGAAATACTCGTGTTCTTTGTCAGAGGACAAGTTTCCCTGAATTGCATGGCTAGTATCCCCGATGCAACTGTTCTTCGGTATGATGTAGGAAAGGACAGGGATAAATTTTTTGCATGGTAAATTATCTGTGCGTATCCGACCGCCCATAAAAGACTCGGACTTGAATGTTCGGGTTCTGTATGCCTGTAGCTTGTAGTACCTGTGCGGGGGGTAGTCGCCCTGCCATTGAGCAACCAACTGTCAATAGTCAACGGTTAGCGGTTTGTTGAGCAAAGTATCAGAGGTTAATAATCGCTAGTTCGAGTTCGTGTTTCTGATCATTTTCCGGCAGTGTGCCAAGAACAAATTGGCCAATAGAATCCATCAACTAGAAACGCTTGCAGACTCTACTCTGGGTGTCCAAAAACCTCCTCTATTTTGCGCCCAGGAGACCTCGGCGCCGTCCCGTCCGGATGCCGGCGACTGCTATCGCGTTAGATGACTGGGATCATTTGCAACCCATCTTTTAGGGCGTTGGGAGGCGAGTGACAATGTGTGACTAGTGTGCAAACGAAGCCAGTATGCAATACCCAAGGCAGGTTCCAAGGCTGTTGTAGTTTCTAGAACTCTAACGCATTGTAGCTTTGACAAACCGGGGAGATCGCTATTCTAACCAAGCCTTACGTGGTAAGGACTACGAATCAAGAAATTAAAAGAATTTAGAGCAAAAAAACTCTTGGCTCTTTTATTAAATTTTGATCATAAAATTAATTAGAATTATTATGATAGAATATTACTTGTGACACCATTTAACCCTTTTCTAACGGACCCCTAACATAGCCGTTAAATCGTAATATCATGACACTACACACCCATCAGCCACTCTTTCGACCTACAATCCAATCCTTTACCGTCTATCATCTGTTAGCAGCTACCCCCTCAAGATCTCTTAGATTAATAACAAACCTCATAATAAACCTGGGCTCCCCACCTCCTCCCCCTCCCACCCACCATATCCTCCACTACCCCCTCTTCATCAATCCTAATATCCCCAAGGAAAAGTTGCACCACTGCGGCGGCCGCCACAAGCGGTAATATCGCTAGGAACGCCCACCTAACCCCCTCCTTCACAGCCTCCCTGACCTCCTCCCCGAACGCCAAACCAGCCTCTACCCCACCGCCGCCACCCCCTCTCGAAAACTCCACCCCGAATGCACCAAGTTTGTTATTCAACACGGTGCCCATCACGGCCATCGCCACCGTTCCCCCAAACGGCTCAAAGAACTGTATTGTTCCGACGACAACGGCGAGGTGTGCTGGTTTCTTGGCGATCGCGTGGAGTGGGACTGGCATGAAGCTTATTCCATTGCCAAAGCCACTGAGGGCCATCATGCCATATACCAAGGATATGTTGCGGGCTTTCAGGGCGATGGTTAGAATTCCGATGGATATTGGGAGGGCTAGGTGGCCAAGGAGGAGAGGTGGGAAGGTGGTGCGAGGGCGGACGTTGCAGAGGTACATTGCCGAGTAGGCACCCGCTGGAGGGTTGCTATGTTAGCTGCGAGGGTGGGAAGTGAAAAGGGGGAGACATACCAGCTATGCCTGGGAGGTAAAAGAGTAATTGCAAGCCAGCTTTGCTAGCAGAATACTGCTCGACAATGGCAAAGTAGACACCTATGAAGAAGAACATTGCGAACAAGGCTACCACCTTTAGCCTTCATGTGGGATTCTCATATAAAGCCGGAGACTTACTAGCACCCTCCGCGAAATTCAAAAAAGCCAAAATGACAATATCCTTCTCATAAAACAGATGGGCCGGGATCATCGCTTGCTTCCCAGGCACCCGCACCTTCCTCTCCAACCAGCGCCCCGGCTCCATTGAATACTCTACCCAAACAAACCCTAGGAACAACACTCCACCTACTACTAATAAGGTGATGACTTGCGGAGAGCTCCAAGCATATGTTGCCCCGCCCCATGTTAAAGCAAGGATGATCGCGATGCAAGAGACCAGGAAGAGGATTAATCCTGGCCAGTCTATGACCGAGATTTTCTGCATAAACGTCCGTTCTGATAACGCCTCACCGGTGTCCGAGTCAATGTGGCGTTGAGCTTTGACTAGTTCAGGCTTCAGGACAAAGAATATCATAATGTGTGATATGAGGCAGATTGGTATTGAAAGACCGAAGCACCAACGCCAGTTCACCTACTATTATTTAGCAAGGATCCTATGACAGAACATCGATATCAGCTTAGAGTAAACTCATACATTTGTCAGCTGCCTATCCAAAAATCAGCATAACCCGGTAATTCAAATATGGTAGTTCCGACTTACCCCCCAATAACTGGCCCGACGGAGAAACTAGCCCCGGCAACCAGAGAAAACAATGTATTCTGCAACGCATTGTCCTTCAAACTGACCTTGTCCGACAAAATCACCGTCATCATAACCCACAACCCAGCCGAGCTTACCCCCATTATAGCCCTGCCTACTAGTAGCATCTCGAAACTCTGGGCTCCAGCGCAAAGCGCGCTCCCTATAAGCATTAGAAAGATGACGAACTGCAATGTGGCATGCCGGCCGAAGACGTCACTAAGTTGGCCAAAGGCCGGAATGAATGCGGTGGAAGTTAGTGCGAAAGATGTTACTATCCACGACTGCTGTGTGAGCTGGTTGAAGGAGGTTGCAATATGCGGCAGGGCTGTCGCGATTATCGTCACGTCCATGGAATCAAGGAAGAAGGGGAATATCAGCCCGGCCAGGAGCTTGCCACGGTACTTCCATATTGCGCGTTTTTCGGCTTTGGTCAAGGGTTGCTTTTCTTCCTTTGGAGTAGGATGGATCCGGACTGTGTCTTGACTTGTGTTTGGAGGAGGTGGTTGGGCGGACTGGAGTTCTATCTTGTCTGGAGCTGCTGGATCCATTGCTGCTACCGTACCTTTTTCTTGTCTTGATGCGTTCCTAACTATTTCGGGGGTTTTGTGCTGGATTTAAGCCTTTAACACTTTGTTTTATATCCTGGAGATATTTTGTGTCACTTCGCTGTTTCTCGGACCGAACTAACCTCTTGGCTGGCCCCGTGCTGCACTCTGGCCTCGTATTCCCTGCCAAGAGTGGCGAGGCGGCCTAGGTGAGCAGATTCCCCCCACGGTTCACCCTACACGAGTGCTAGGCGTGGAGAAGGGTAACGTATGAAGGGCACGCTGTTCGCACAGCCTTGCGATAATCAATTACCAGTGCCGGTATGATACAAGGAGCATGATATCCCCTACTATTGCCTCCTTCAGCCCGCGGTGAAAAAAATGGGAAAGTGTGGAAATAAATCATCCAAAATGCGTTTTCTCACTTGGCTCTAGTGCGCCGAATCCTCCAATCAAAACCCTAGAAGCTCTTTCAACGTTTTCCGATTTTTTTACCGGAGGTGTGTACCGTACAAGTACAAACCAATCTTCTGGGTGAATGTGTTGTGTGTTCTCGTAATTAGGCTAAGCCATCGCCTACAGTAGCTAAATTGCCTAGTGGTTGTTCTAATGTCCATCTGTAGATTACGAGCGCGGCCGGTGGATATAACAGTCACGTGCCTTGTCTAGGCGCACTGTGACTAAAATATTTTTCTATCAGGCAGTGTATCTATCGGCCGCGCTCGTAGGAAAAAATAAATAGAGGAATGTATCATAGTATCGAATTTTGCTGGGTGTTAAATGTTCCATTGCTAAGCCTATTATTGCTTGGAGAACCAATCCTATGTAATATACATTTACCCAGCTACAAGGATCTCAATGATCCACATAACCTGCTTGGAGAAGTGGGGCTTTGTACCAGTGTGCTGGGCCAATAATTATCAGAAAGACAATACCCGAATGGCCAGCTTAACAAGCCACACGAGCGGACACTTCCCGCTCGGACAGATGCTAATTAGTTGATCTTCGGCGATGAAACGAGCGACTGATCCCGATCTATGTTAGGAGACTTGGCGGTTCAAGTTTAGTCGTCCGAGCGAAGGGTGTCGGAGTGGCTTGTGGAGTTGCCCAGCCCCCTGATGATATCTTATCTATCCAGATTCCATATCCGGAAGTTTTGGTGCTTGTCTGCCTTATGTCAATGAGCAGCAAGGCTGTTGTGTAACAAACTATGCAGATCCGATGACTTCGATTGGTTCGATGGGAAGTTCCTATTAACGCGCTGAAGAGGCTCAATACGACAAGGCTGACGCATTGGGGTGTAGACTACACAGGTACTGGTAGCTGCACTCTCCACGAACCTCCAAGGACGATATCTTTTGCATAAGGCAGTGAGCTGGTCTCTGCGGATGCGAAAAGGAGAAAAAAAAAAGAAGACTCGTAGATGTTGCGAGACGTCCAAAGACATCAACCAACTCTTAGCCGCAGAGGTCTAGCAGGAGGAAAACGTTTCCCTGAGGGGGCATTGCTTCTTGCATCGCCAACTCTCATGCTGACCTATGAGTGAAATCTTCTGGTGAAACCTATTCGCGTATAGGTTGGTGAGCTTTCCCCTAGGCTCTCAGGTTGCTTAGTCTTCAGGACTCCCGGTTTCCTACAGTGGTGGCCGCACGCACATGCTAATATTGTCCTGGCCGTTATACCAATCAAAATGACAATCCCGAGAACATAAATAATTACCCCCATACAGGAACATGGCACCGTCCCTTCCTCCGACCGCCCTGGTAACACGGTAGGTTTCTCCTTTCATAGCACTGTAAAGGAAATAAATTGTTGAGGCACCCCCCACTTTTCTGGAGCGACCCTTGTACTAGTCATGGTGAGCTGTGTAGAAGAATAATATTCCGTTCAGACGGGAGGGGCGCCGTCACTCTATATGAGTATGATGGGCAATTTCGAAATTTCATCATCTCTATGAATGCTGCCCCTTCCGCACCGAGATCCAGAGAAGTTAGACTTTGAGACTTTGAGAGGGGTATCCTTTGCGCACTTCTATGAAGCTACATTCACCCAAAGATATGGTCCTTGGAAAATTCCGAAAACTTTTGCTGATTTGCTTTCTAGTGCCCGGGACGGCGGGTTGGGGGGTTGCAGGGTGTGGCAAGAAGGTATATTCTGGCTCTAAACTACTGTCCCGTAGGCTACTCAAATACCTAGACGGGTATGGTGGGTGGTTGTTCTCTTGTTCTGCGGTGTCGTTCCATTCTTTCTTTGCCCTCTTCGCTGCTTCTCCCTATTCCGGCATCTGGACGTCGCTTACATGCTTGCCTACAGGTAAGCCACAATCTCTCAAAAAATATGGGGGTGATGCTCCAAAGTACCTCAAAGTAGTAGTTTGATGCCATTATGAGACTCCCGGAGCTATGTTTTGCTCCCCAGACTATGTGTTCCATATGAGTTCGGAAGCTATAAGATCTTTTAACTAGGTAATAGGACCCCACAAAACGTATGAAGGGCAGTATTTTTCACACCAAGCCAACATAATACCATAGTAACGCAAAATTTGTGCAGGAGTTAACTTTTTTAAACTGGTTTGCTCTTACCTACAGTAAGTTCTTATCCTTCACTCGATTCTAGTTGCATCTGATATGATGGGTATAGTTTCATGATGTGTGTAATTCGGATCAGAACAGAAGATAGTTTGCGGGTGTAGTGGAGGGAAGGAAATTATTGGATATCGTGGGTTGCACACAGGAGGAGGAGGGTGTGGCTTAGCCATCGCGGTGTGTCGGTTGTCATGGCAGACCAGGCTTCTTTTGCTTTTCCTTGGTTTCAACCTTCTAATGGTAGATTATAGGTAGTTTATGGCCTTGGTTCCATGGCAGGGAGCGATAATTTTGGTTACCGCACAAACAAAATAATCACTTCCAGCCCTGAAAGCGATAATGTGGTTCACCACATAAACACATTTATCGCTTCTAGCTTGGCATTTGGTTGGCACGTTAGTTTCCATAGAGGCATTTTTGATCTTGGATATTTGTTCTTAAATACTGTCGTAATAGACAACCTCAAGGACCACAATATGTATTTATCAATTGTCAACTTGGGGTCTAGTTCTGATTCAATTATTCGTTCCTGAAGTCTAGCTTTCAACCAAGAAAATACATCGGATCTCTCACCGGGCGAGTAACTATTGGCCTGGTGGGAACGGGTTTGATTTACTTCTTGTTTACATGTAGCAAGCAAACATCCCCCACCAGCGTAGAAGAAAAAATCTCACAGACCCACCAGAGAAGAAAGAAAACTCCCTCCCCGAAGAAGACAGAACCGAAAACACACCCACCGTACAGGCCTCCATTGTCTAAGATGCTGCAGCGCGCTAGGTACACATCACTTGCCTTCCCCACTTTACATTAAGCCGGCCAAAAAGCTCAAACTCTAGCATTCTGACTGCTCATCCTCTAGCCAGGATAGCTGAGGGAAATTCATCCCAATAGCAGGCTCCCCAGCTCCTCTCACATGGATAAGCACTGCCTGCCTAAAATGCCAGCGCAAAACCTGATCGACCGGGCGGAGGGGATCCTCCAGGAATCGCTGATCGAGATGACGACCAGCGAGTTTAAAGTTAGCGGTATCAGGTGTGAAGCAGACAATCTTGTAATTATCCTACATGTTTATTAGCTGTGAAGACTTTTAGATGGAGTAATTCATACATCTGGATCAATTGACACTTGATAAGAAGTGAAAAGAAGATTCTCGGTAAGACCAAGTAATATCCCATTCTGGGGAGAGTTGATGGATCCGTCGGACTCAGTAGCTGGCGGGACGGTGATCCAATTACGGTAGCCGAGATCGTTCCAGTTCCGCTGATATGCCAAGGGAAATATGTGAGTTGCTTCAAAGGAACACCAATCACCATAGCGAGCCATTATTGCCGGCCTATTCGTTAAGATGCAGCGCCAATCTCGCTCACGTACGGCATTACGAAATGATTCAGAGCGGATTCCGGCTTGCGAAGTGTCCGGACTAGTACGGGCCAGAGGGAGTTCCTGGGTGATAGTGATGGAACCTATCCTGCATTAGTGGTACTCAATGGCTCAAGCATAGAGCGGACCTACCATTCGTGGCAATCAAGTAATCACCTGGCTGAAGTGGGTTCTGGTCCCTCTCAACCAATTGCCCGCTGAAGTGGCGTAGGTAGAAAGTATCGCTAAAGGTACAGAAGATCTCCAGCATCGAATAGAGATTGGCATTGGTAATACCTTCTGCGATCCAGAGGCCTCCGATTAAATTACCTTGACGGTTAGAAGCGTAGATATTGGCATTACGCCACGCCGAGTGGGGAGCTCCATGTGCGAGCACATCTTGGTCTATCGGTGCTGCTACCTTAGGAGAGGCAGGCCTGTTGGAACCTATGGATGAGAAAGGAAGCATTGTGTTGGTCAGGAAGATAGAAATGATGGTATCGGCACCAGAACCGTAGCCACTGTGTATATAGGGACCGTTGCCAAGGTAGAGGTGGATAAAATTAGCACCGAGTTATGCTATAAGCGGAAGAAAAAGACGAAAAAACATCCAAGCGAACTGGAAATCAAACCTGATTTCTCTTTCTAATTGACTAGCGAGCCCCCTATATACGAGTACTCGAGTACTAGTACACAGTGGCTACTGCAAGCAAACCGGGTTTAAATACCCGGCCAGCCTGGTAATTATTGCTTAGGTAACCTGTTACATAAGGAACTAGATTCAGCGGGGAAGTGAGTCATCTTTCATGCACTAAAAACTTGAATGTGGCTGTTGTAATATGCGATCGGAATATGTGAACGGAACTCGGACGAAGAACTGATAATAAAAAGTAGTCCAGATCTCTTATTGTGACAACGCTTGTTTTATTGAATAATAAGAAAGACATAGATCAGCTACATAGTACAGCAGTTGAGTCCAGCCATTACCACCGCATTCCCTCAACAAGGAAAAACAAAGACTATCAAAGAAGTATCCGGAACAAAAGGAACAATGATAGAACACATAGGCTTCCGAGTCAACCAGTAACGAGTATGAAAAGATAAAGAGCTGAAAGGAACATTTGAGAGGGGAAAGAAATCATATTTGAGAGGAGCAAGAAACCATATATGAACAGTGACAATTTGAAATCGTAATTGATGCACAATGCTAAGGAGAGGAGATTCAGAAAGGCTCGATATATTCCCCGCACCATATCATTTCGGATTAACTCTGTTTTGAGCTGAATCTGTAGATTTTATTTCTCGGGATTTCTGCACTGGAATTTGTCTAAAATATAATACATAGATAAACTGATTTGCTTCTGCGTCAAATATGCTTTTTGGTCCCGTAGGTTAGTCACAAAACCCTCAAGCCCGAGCTGGCTACCGCGCCTGCAGTACAACACCAAGGGTAATACTGGCACTCTAGCACTAGACCGTGTCTCATGCTCAAACTTTTACATACAAATCTGTGCCTACCACCCCACAACCAATTACATCATTTCGATTCAAAAAGAATTGTTTTTTCATCTTGAATTTTCTCCCTAAAATCTCTCCCGGAAAACCCTCACAAGCCATGATTAACAGAGAAAAAGAGACAGAGGCAGGCAGAGAACAATGGTTTTCCATAGAAGAACTGGTCGGTTTAGCTGGAAGGGTGTGGTCGAGAACGCTGACGAAATCCTTCGGGACTAGTTCCTCGCACATGAAGCCCCCGGGGGTGTCGGCGAGAGCGGCTTTGACACGTGAGGGGAGAATACCACCCCTCCAGGGGTGAGCAGTGGTGGTTCAGGCAAGAATGTAAGCGGGGAGGTCTGTTCTCGTACAGTCGCACCTCGTTATAACGAAAGCCAAGAGTTCAGATTTTTCTTTTCGTTATAACGAGATTCCATTACAGCGAATAATTCTGGAAATGCCAAAGAATGTTAGTAAGCCAAGAGGGAAGGAGAAAGGTATCATACTAGAAATGCAGTAATATGTGTAGAGGAGACGGGAAACAGGACAGAAGCCCAAAAAGAAGCCCGGAAGGGCAAAGGAAAAGAGACCAGGGTTCCGAATAGTCCGACCGGTCAAGTCTTGGAGGCAGGACCAGGCTGGTCAGTCCAGGTTGATGTCAATGACTGGACCTGACTAGCTCAGGTAGTTCGGTCTAGTCTGGACTGGTCCCAGACCAGTCTGTATAAAATATTGTATAATCATGTAATATCACTCACTTAGTTCACCGAAGAAATTGTAGCAACGCGCAATCGTTTCAACTGAGAAGTAATGATAGCCGACAATCAAGATTATAGATTACCGCCAACTGTTACAAGAATGATAGTAAAGATACAAGCAAGCTATATAGTGTGGTGGTCTGGTTCCGCTTCACCAAGCTTCCACTCCTACTACACTTCCGCAACAAAGAACAAAGGCATTCAAAGAAAGTATATAGGAACAAAAGGAATAATAAAGAAAGTGTAAAGAAAACAAAAAGTAGTACTCGGTGTAACAATCCTATTGTTGAGCTCGTATGCAACAGGAAACGACACTATTTGTTTCTTTCTTTAGTATGGAAACAATCTCACTTGGCTTGATAGATCTGTCGAAGGATACTATCTCTTCATATGGTACGGAACTGGCTTGCTGGATAAGACTTATCACAATAGTCTTATGTTCGAGCGACCGTCGCTGAGACTATCTCAATAGTCTCCGGGTTCTTAGATCGTAGGATTTGGTAGAGGAATGATAAACGTTTGTAGAGTAAGAGTAATCGTATTGCAATTTCTTAAGTATAGAAAAGTACTTAGATGGTTGCGTGAAGATCCTATCTCTTGTTCGGAAACAAGCTCCTTATATAGGCATCTTCTCATAACCCTAACCCCGGTGACTCATCACCTCGTATTACCTAAACCTCTATGACTCATAATGAGTCATAGCGTGAAATCCATCAATGACTCATATGAGGCATTGCACAACATACCGTAAACCAATTAAAACCCATAAACGAGATCATGTGCTCAAATGAGTCACCTGCGTGAAACCCATGACTCATAATATGAGTCATGTGCAAAAATCATTACATCATATGACATCACAATCATGAGTCATGAAAACATTAACCAATCATAATAAAACAATAACTCGCAAGTGCGTAGTCATGTGAAACATATGAGTCAAGTGACGTCATAGTGAAAAACCCAACATACCTTATGACTAATAACTATTAGTCATGTGAAATCTGCCTTGCTTAGTCACGATTTGTGACATTAGCTCCCGTCTCCCCCCAGCATTGGTCCCACGATGCTAATGGCCCAGATCTAACAACCTCTGCCCAGCTCTTCTGAGTTCCTTTCGGAGGCTGTGGTTTCGGTGTTCGAGCTCCTCGTTTGCTCGTGTTCTGGTGTCCATCTCGTTCTTCAACCTTGCTAGGCTGAATCCAGATCCCGCGACCGTTTGGCGAAGTCCCATGATTTCTTCGCGCATTCGTCCTATCGTGGTCTGGTAGTTGGCTAGCTCTTGTCGGGTCCTTTCGTCCCTTTTCAGTGTTTGTTGTTTTCGTCCAACAGTTCCTGGATTTGCCTCTGTAAGGCTCTGACGTCTGGTTGAGTTTTTTCGCTCCCCTCCCTCTCCTGCTGTGTCCTCACAGCACCAAATTTCCTCCGTTGCTCCGGCTCCGGGTGCCGTCTGTGCCATCTCGAGAGGGGTTTCCTTTCGCCGTTTTTCTGGGGATAGTACCCAGCTTTGATCTTTTCCTGTATATGGACGAAGCATTTGTCTTCGAAGCATTCGTACCATGTCACAGTTTGGCCATGGCGTTTCCTCTGTTGTTTTTTGTTCCACTGTGATACCGGCACTGATGGCACAGACTGAGATCGGTCTTGCGGAAACCATCCCGAGGCTTCCTTGTCCCTGTAGTGCACTTGGCACCCGTTGTCGTAACATGCTGTCCACGACAGCACATCGTGCTCCTGTCGAGCCTTCTCTATCTTCTCGGCTTCTTCCCACTCGTGTGGGGTTCGGTATGGGGGGCTCGTGGGGAGTCCCACGGAGGTTTCCCATCCGTCTTGCGCTGTCTTTGGCGTGGGGGGTCTCGGGGTTGTCATTCTCGGAGGTGGTGGTGGTGGTGCGAGTTGCGGTTCTGGTGATATTGAGACCCGAGTCTCTCCGTTGTTTAGTTCCTCGATCTTGATCGAGAGATGGCTTCCTTGGGTACCATTGGTGGAACTGCTGCTTTGCGATGCTTGTATTTTCGAAATCGTCGTAGGGGTACCAAACTTTGTCGTGTTCAGGAGGATAACCGGTCCACTTGGCTCGGTATTGAAGCTTTCCGTAGTGTAAACGAGAATCGACGATTTGTTCAAGTTCGTACTCTGGTTCTCCTTCGATGATAATTGGAGGTGGTGGTTGTGTTTTCTGTGAGGGTAGCTTATCGTCGTTGTAGAGCTCAAGAAGAGAAATGTGGAATGTGTTGTGGATCCTCATCGAGCGCGGAAGATCGAGCTTATAAGCCCTTCCTCCTATCTTTGCCAAGATTTTAAAAGGTCCTATTTCCTTGTATTCCAGTTTTTTGCATGGCCGTGTGGTTCGTATATTCCTTGACAATAGCCAAACCATATCTCCTGATTGTAAATTTGGATCGGGTTTTCTTCCGGCATCGTAGTATTCCTTGTGTCGTAATTGTGCTTCCGTCATTTCCGCTTGTAGTGTGTCGTGCAATTGACTCATATCTTCTGGTGGCGTGATTTTTCCTTGCATCAAGTGCCCGATGGTCTGATATTCGGGGTTGATTCCATAGTTTGCAAAAAAGGGTGTATGCTTAATGCTTTCTTGATATCCGTTGTTGTATGCGAATTCGGCCATCGGCAGGAGCTCCTTCCAGTTGTCTTGTTGATAGTTGACGTATGCTCGAAGGTATTGTTCCAAAGTGGAGTTAGTCCGTTCCGTTTGTCCGTCCATCTGAGGGTGAAATGCCGTGCTCAATCTTCGTTCAATTCCTAATTGTTTTGTGGTTTCTTTCCATAGATCGGAAGTAAATATAGATCCTCGATCCGTTATGATGTCGTTTGGAAGTCCATGTAATCTAAATATTTCCCTCACGAATAGCTCCGAAAATTGCCATGCGTTCATTTCTTTGGTGCATGGTAGCAAATGAGCCATTTTTGTGAGTCGATCGATGACGATAAGGATTGCGTCATTCTCTTTCGATTTTGGTAAGTCCGTGATGAAGTCCATTGATATTGATCTCCACGGTCGATCCGGGGCTTCATTTGGCTTCATCAGGCCATAAGGTGCATGTCGTACCACTTTTGTCCTTTGGCAGATGTCGCAATTCTTGACGTATTGTTTTATTGTATCTCTCATATGAGGCCAATAATATTTGCGTTGTAGGAGCTCCGTTGTTTTTGCTGTCCCTCCATGTCCTGCTTGAGGAAGGTCGTGGTGTTGTCATATAAGATTGGTTCGAATTCCTTCTTTATTGGGAATCCAAATCTTTCCTTGGTGCCATAGGTATCCGTCCTTCCATTGGCATAGTCCTAGGGCCACTTTTTTCATTTCTTTGTCTCCTCGTTTCAAGGCTTTCCTTATCATTTGAATTTCTTCGTTTCGGGCCGTTTCGTGGCGAAGTTCTTCGTCGTTGGTATTTTCGAACCTCATGGCCTCCATTTCCTGGATGCTGGTGTCGAAGTATTTCTCCCTAGGTAGGAGAATTCTTTCTTTCTGTGTAAGTCGTTCATCTCCTTCCTGGGGCATGTCTGCTTTTCGCCGAGTTAAGGCGTCTGGTTTTCCTCCTTCTTTTCACGGTCGATATTCGATTTTGAAGTCGAAGCCACTCAACACTTCACTCCATCTGATTTGTCATCCAGTTAATTCCATAGTGGTCGTAAATCTTATCAGGGTCTGATGATCGGTCAAAACTCTGAACCGTTGCCCGCTTCCTTTAAGGTATCGTCTCCATTCTTTGAGTGCTTGAACTATTGCTAACAGTTCTTTGTCGGGTACGTCGTAGTTGCATTCGGCCGGTTTCATTGTCTTTGATCGATATGCTATCGGTCTCCATTTTCCGTCTTCGTCCTGTTGAGACAATATGCCTGAGCAGACATATTGTGAGGCGTCGGTTTCGACAAGCAGTGGTCTTCCCGCTTTGAAGTACGTCAACACTGGGGTTGAGCATAACTTCCTTCTTAGCTCGTCAAAGGCGGCTTGTTCCTTGTTGCCCCACTCCCAGGGGATATCTTTCTTGGTTCGATCGTAAAGTGGTTTGGCCGTTCTGCTGAATCCGTTTATAAAGCGTCGATAGAAGTTGCAGAATCCCATGAATTCCTGAATCCCTTTTTTGTTGGTTGGTGCTTTCCAACCCCATATTGCTGCTGTTTTGATAGGGTCGACTTTGACTCCTTCGTTGTTGATGATGAATCCTAGATATTCTGTTTCCCGTTGATGAAATTCGCATTTCGACGGTTTGAGTTTCATTCCTTGTTGCCGTATAGCGCGGAGGATGGCAGCCACATCTTTTTGATGTTGTTCCAGGTTGTCTGAGTATATTAGGACATCGTCCAGATATACTATGCAGCATATGTCGATATATGATTGCAAGGTTCTGTTGATCCACCTTTGGAATACTGCAGGTGCATTGGTTAGCCCAAAAGGCATTACCAAGTATTCGTAAGTGCCGTATTTTGTGGTGAATGTCGTTTTCCATTCATCTCCTTTTTTTATCCTGACATTGTGGTATGCATCCTTGATGTCCAGTTTGGTGTAGTATTTCGCCGTTTGTAGCCTGTCTAAGGCTTCCCCTATGAGCGGTAGGGGGTATCGGTCCTTTTTGGTAACATAATTGAGTGCTCGATAGTTGACACATAGTCGAAGTTTCCCATCCTTTTTCTTGACAAACATGATGGGAGATCCCCCGTCGGAGTAGGTCTCTCTTATCCATCCTCTTTCTTCGTTCTGTTTGATATAATTCCAGAGTTCCTTTAATTCGTCCTGGGAGAGTGCGTATATCTTCTTGATCGGGAGTCCTTGTCCTTCCTCCAGTTTGATTTCCAGGTCCACCCCCGGTCGGTGAGGGGGTAACTCAGTTTTTTCTTCTTCTTCGAATACATTCAAGTATTCATGATATTCTCTGGGTACCATTTCTTCGAGCTTTCTTTGCTTTTGGTATTTTCCGCTTTTGATGGCTAGTTCAGTGCTGATGTTGACTGATTCTAGGCTTATGCGTCCTTCCTTTTTGTTGTATTTGAGGATGCCTGTGGTCGTGTCCGGTCTTCGGTAAAACTTTCAGAAGGCCTTAGCGCTGATCTCGCAGATCTGTGCTTTGGATGTTCCCGTGCTCCCAAATCCTTGTCGTCCTCTGTTGGTCTTTTCGAGCGTTTGGACCTCGTAACAATCGGTTTCGACTATTTTTTCCGTGATAAGTTGTGCGATTCTGTCTTCTCTTTTGACTTGATAGTCTTGGTCGCCCAGGTTGGCTAGTACCACCTTAATTTCCCCGGTATAGTCGGAGTCTATCACACCTGCATTGACAGTAATCTGATGTTTAACTGCTAGGCCGCTTCTTGGTGGTATCCTGCCATAGGTTCCTCTGGGCGGTGTGATTGATATTCCGGTTGCGACAACTTCTTGTCCTCGGGCTAGTATCGTCTTGCTTTCGTTTGCGTACAGGTCATGTCCTGCCGCTCGGGCCGATTCTCGAGTCGGTATCTTTGCTTGAGTATCCAGTTTCTTAACCTGGATCCTGTGATCTTTCTTGCTTTGAGCAACGCCGAACTCGACTTTCAAGTTCTCTTCTCGTGCTTCTTCCCCTGGTATTGCGTATACCGTTGGTGATTCTTTTAAACACCATGTCGTACACCTTTCGCTTTCGAAGGTGATCTTTCCTTGGCCCCAGTCTATTTGGGGACTGTGTTGCTTTAACCATGGCATTCCTAGGATGACCTCGTGGTTGGGTACTAGTTTTGCCACTTGGAATGTCGCTAATTCCCTATGGCTACCGATGTCCATAGGTACTTTCGCTGTATGGGTGATTGGTCCCATAGCGCTAGGTCGACCGTCCGCCAGGTAAACTTCTCGTATCGCTTTTGCTTGCGTGGTTCTAATGTTGTATTTCCTGCAGAACGCTTTGTCGATAAAGTCTTCGGTTGCTCCCGAGTCGATCATCGCATTGATCGTGACTTGTCTTTTCGTGCCGTGTAGTCGTATCTGAACCATAATATGGTCGTTTTCGTTGTCCTGTGTTTCCGTGTTGTTTATTGCCGCGTATAGGTTCCTCAACCCAATGGGCTTTGGTTTGGTCTTGTCCCTCAGACCATTGCTTACTGGGGACTTTCGTCGTTTCCCGATTCTTCTCCAACTTCTTTGTCGACCCCGATTTCTCGTGCCTTGGCCGGTGGGCTCCACCGTTTCTTGTTGTCGTTCCGTGGTTCCCATGTCGCTCCTTCTTTGCTATTAGCCTGACTTCGGCACGCCGTGGCTCGGTGTCCTGGTTTGGCGCATTTGAGGCACAAATTGCTTTTCATCCTTCGTTGGTATTCTTTTGCCGAGATATTGAATCCTGGCCTTCTTCGCGTCGCATCCAGTTCCATTGGATCTCCTTGATTCTCGTTTTGTCGGAAAGTTCCGTTTTGGTTTCTTGAAATTGCTGGGGAGGTGGCCTTTTCCTTGTTGGATCCTCCGTGGCGCATGTGTCTAATGGCTGCCATCTTGGTCTCCTTCTTAATGGCCCAGTTTGCCACGACTTGTGGGTCTTGCGAGTCCGATCCATCCATTCCCCACGCGTCCTGTAGTTCCGTTTTGAAGCCTTTCATTAGGTGGTAAGTTAGGGTTGTATCGTCCATTCTCGTCTGACTGGCAATAAGTCGATACTCGTTCCAGTATTCTGTTGCTTCTTTCGATCCTGGGGTCAGCTTCATGAGCTTTGCTCTCGCCGCTCCTTGTTCATCGATTTCTCCAAACTGTCCTCGTAACTCGTCCTTGAAGGCATCCCAGTCGCTCCAGGTTACATCCTGTCTCCTTTCGATGGAGGGTGTAGCCCATTTCAGCGCATCTCCCCTTAACAGGCTTAAGGCGTAGACGATTTTTTCATTGTTGTACTCGGTTTCCCATCCCACTCCTTTGAAATATACTGACAGTTGTGCCAGCCATCCTCTGAGTTGGTCCCGTTCCCTGTGAAATGTGCTTGGTTCCTTGATTTTCGGTTTCTTGGTGTTGCCCGCTCCTCCTGTCAGGGCCCCTATGATTTGTTGTATTTGTTCTAGCATGAGATTGGATGGCAGGGGTGTTTCTGTTTCTTTCCCTTTTGTGTCAGGGTTAGATGTAGACGCCATGGTGTTCCTTCTTGTGGGTACTGCGTCTGTCTCGTCCGAATCTGATTCTGCTCGTGAGCTGTCTGTATCTGAGCTTACCGTTCGCGAGTGTTGAATAGATTCCGCTAACGCCTCTCCTAGTCCCGCTAAGTCAATTTCTCTTTCCGTGAGGTCGATCTCTTGACCGACGGGTTGTTGAGCCGTCCTGTCTTTGGGTGTTGCGATATGACGCAACCAAATGTAACAATCCTATTGTTGAGCTCGTATGCAACAGGCAACAACAGTATTTGTTTCTTTCTTTAGTATGGAAACAATCTCACTTGGCTTGATAGATCCGTAGAAGGATACTATCTCTTCATATGGTACGGAACTGGCTTGCTGGATAAGACTTATCACAATAGTCTTATGTTCGAGCGACCCGTCGCTGAGACTATCACAATAGTCTCCGGGTTCTTAGATCGTAGGATTTGGTAGAGGAATGATAAACGTTTGTAGAGTAAGAGTAATCGTATTGCAATTTCTTAAGTATAGAAAAGTACTTAGATGGTTGCGTGAAGATCCTA
>Ga0307509_10004243_pt1 | contig 20897 bp, 24 predicted proteins | sample 10_EM_MG_FD_202245 | JGI IMG/M metagenome (GOLD analysis project Ga0307509, IMG submission 202245) | Populus trichocarpa ectomycorrhiza microbial communities from riparian zone in the Pacific Northwest, United States - 10_EM | ecosystem: Host-associated > Plants > Roots > Unclassified | place... | reverse complement strand
TTCATTGGAAGTGCCATTTCACTGCCAAGTATCATTGGTTTGGCCTTTCTCTTGGTTGTTTACAGTGCTCAGTTAATTCCCGCTATAAAACGGAATGCGCGCAAGGCCCTTCCAGAATATATCGAAGACTCTCAACTTCCCATTGGCCCAACCTTATCCAAGGGTACCCTGGAAGAAGTTTATCTGGTTGTCGTAATTTACATACCCTTCGTCGTCATCTATGTTGTCTTCCTCGTTTTATTGATAACTCAACTGCGAGGCCCTATACTCACTTCGACCTCTATGTTACCCTCTGTCATTCGATACCATACCGGCAGGTTCTTCGGGGCCGTTAAGAGACGTACGTCATTGAACTCTTTACCTTTCCCCGTGGCAGTACTAATTGAAACACCAGTCGCCAAAAGACAACCTGTAGAACGGATCATTTACCATTTCGTCGCATTTGGACAGCTCCTTCTCCTCGTGACTTGGAACGTCTGGACCCTTCTCTTCATTTGTTTTGTCGATGTAACCGCAGAAGGGGAAAGCGATCTCGTCCTTCCGACTCTTTCAATCAAAATCGTGCTGTACACAGCTATGGTAGTATTGTCGATATCATCTTGGATTATTGCTGCTACTGGCGGATTTGGAGAGATCAGATGGTGGCCCTCAAGAGATCGTCTGTCTCGTTTAGTTCCTCCTTCAATTTCAAACGCGACCATGACAAAATGTAGGTTGACATCGTTGTCCCGTCGGCCTGGAGTCATCTGACAAGTGATACTCTAGTCATCCAGCGACAAGTGAAAGCCTTTTGTCGTCTGTGCTCATCCGGTCCCACCGACTCCTCCGGAGGCAACCTTCTCATTTTCATCGCATTCTACCTGATTCTATCCATCGTTGTGTTCTCTGGTGGCTATGCATTAGTTACCACGGGCCTTCCTAGAGGAATAGATCTTCCGCTCATGGTGGCTGTGTTCATGCTTTTGGCGTTTAGCGTTTTGTTGTGGTCTTATATTGGTTTCAAAGTCTTCCCGGAAGTTTTTCGGGACGTCTTGTGGAGAATGCGTCCGTTGCTTCACTACGGTTTTCAGGACTTTACAGAGAGCGTCCGCGATTCAATTGAATCATATAATTATTGAATAGAGTTCTCCAATGGCTTCGTCTCCTTTGCATATTCTGTAGATATGAGTGTACTTTACTGTTAACGTTAACTTATCAAGAACCGACTTCCAACTTCCAAGCGCTTTCCATTGACACTGAATGTCACACCACTTCATAAGGCAGGGCACGTATTCGTCTATCACTGTATCTGTGGGGGCTCACGAAGCTCAAAGCCGACTTTGTGGGCTTGGGGAGCAATGGCGGCGAAAATTCGTATTTCCTCCGCAGACAAGCAACAGTGTTTCTTCACCTCCGCCGAAGGTCACCTTTTCTTTTCCATCGCATTGAATCCTTATTTACATTGTTTATACAGAACTTCTCTGCGTTTTCCATTTCCAGTGAGCGTATTCATATATCTGGCAACTGGCACTGGGTTGCGGTTCAATATGTTGAAACTGCGTGCTTTCTACTACTTGTAGATTGTGATTTTGGTGCCAGTGCATGTATATATTAGCATATCATTGTCATTGGCAGGGTCGACGCACCGTCTTCCCTTGTGTATGAACGAGCATGCGTTTGTGAGTAAGGACATCCCAACCGCGAAAAAAAGATGTCGGGGATGTCATTTCCATCGGCATTTTTGGCAGAAATAGGTTTGGCTAGAACCGGATTCCATATCCATTTTTGATGACGGACCTTCATCGGTAATGAAAAGCGAATCGCGCAAACGGGGTCCGTAAAACTGGAAGAAATCACCATTTCTTCAAATATCAAGACGTGGGATAACCTAGAAGGATAGCGTTATAATTGATAGAAAGCATGATCCATGTTTAGAATAGTATAAATGAAGACAAAAAAGTGTACCACTGATTCTGTGTCGGGGCATCCATCCCAGCCAGTCTGTGGCTTGCGACTTGATGATCGTGAGCGTCCTCCTGCGCTTTCGCCTCAGGCCTTAGGGCTCTCCTACACAATTTCGTCCTCGGATCCACCACCATCCCGTCTATGCACACTGCATCAAAAGTATCCATCATCGCTCGAGCCCACCTATCATAGGAACGTTGATCCCTCGCCAGGCTCGCCTGCTCTGCGTGCACGAACTCCCCAGTCGCCATCTTGCTCGTTGCACCTTTGCTGCATACGCGATGCCCCTGAATTCCGTTAAGACGGCGTCCGACTACATTTTTCGTGGCCGTTAACGGGCAGTTACTGCCTGAGGGAAGATTTATTTTCCACGACGGAAACATGTGCTGGAGGTTCCGTTGAAGGCGTTTTACAGGCCGGTCGGTCCGGTCGGAATACCACATTTTGGAGGCGGTAGAATTTCCTATCAATGGATGAGCAAACGATGATTGGAGGACGCTGGTTCGAATACTAACCAATCCCAGAAGAGAGAAATATATCGTCAAAAGCACAGGTCGAGGGGCCTTTCCCGTGGAATTGGACGAACCCACAGGTTGATGACGGACAACCATCCTGTTCGTGTTGCCAGTCATAAATGGAAATACTGGCATCAAAGAAGGGTTCAAGCTATGGGGGAAAAGTTCTGTCAGTAAACGAAATGTATGTTAGGGATAGAAACGCACATTGTTATGGGCTGGATCGGTCATGTAATAATCTTGCGTGGCAGAAACAGGTACAATACAATCCGACGATTTCAAAAAAGCCGTCCTCGTTCGACCTGGAACTAGCAAGCTTTTTGAGCCCGTGTTTTCGAACACAGAAGCCGCTTGTTCCACAGTGCCTAGATCATAACCAGGATGAGGCGCGGATATATGAACGCTTCGGGATACCGCGACCCGGAACGAAGGTACGACCATGAAGCCCCAACCCTTGAGATACGCTCCACATTGCGTACTAGCTTCGTAAAGGATGCAGTAATCTTTGAAAGGTTCAATGTTGTAGAGACCCTGCAGAGAGAGCGGTAGCGATGTAGCTGAGCAATTTCCGTCAACTTCAAGTAGCGACTTGACAGCCGACTTCCAATCCCTTCGCTGGTTCGCCGTAGGTTGCGCTAAAGTATAACCCCATGGCGTGTAGGAGCCGTGAGGGACGGTGAACTTGTCGAGACAGGTGGCGAGACCTTGAATCGTTTGCGATTGCTGAAGACAAGATGACGGAGATTGGACATCTTGGTAGATTTGGGGTATTAACTGAAGCAGGAATGTCGTCAAGGAAGCAAGCATGGTAAGGTTGTATAGATCAACCATTTGTTTTCATTCAGAATATAACGTTCCATGCCCTATGACATGTGGTGATAAAAGGAGGTTGAGGATGTCGCGGATCTTGACGCGAGGGTTCTCAGGGTTTATTTAGCCCGGCTTCTCGCTGACTCCCTTGGTCCGCGGTGGAAGTGCGGAGAGTGAGGAGAAAAGTGGTGCCAGTTGATGGTGGTTGACGCGGACGTGTGGAATGGTTCGCGTTCACGTGACTCAAGTCGTTGTTCAGAAAACCACATTCATGAATTGTCAAGAAATTTATCTATAACGACAGCAAAATGTAAATAGGGAATGTTCTTTAACAAATAAGTAAAATCTAGGATCAGTCCAACCTCTTGACTTGCGTCTCTGCTTTCGCCTTCGCTGCAAGCTCGAGTTCGCCAAATGACCCACTTTTTAGGCACATATTCCTGAAAACACCGTCCTCTTTTCTAATGAGATTCCAGGGGGTATCAAATTCCACGATCTAACACAATATTTTGTTCATATATAGAATCAAGGGAAAGACGATCTAACGACGTACCTGTCCCTTGTCGAGAACGATCAAGCGATCATAGTCGATGACTGTGCGGAGACGATGCGCCACTGTCGGAAAGAACCGTCATCAGATATGTTCGGAAAAGAAGGGGAGGATGAGGATTACCAGTCAACAAAAGCGAATCAGTAAATTCTTGGCGAATGGTAGCCTGGATTTTAGAATCGGTAGCAAAATCAATGCTGCTTGTCGCTTCATCCAAAACGATTATAGAACTTCGACGAAGCAAAGCTCGTGCCATGGCGATTAGTTGTCTTTGTCCTTGCGAGAAGTTTGTTCCGCCAGGCGACACTTTCGTATCGAGTGTAATAGAACTCTTTGTGGAATCTACATCTGTTGTAACAACGGATAAGGTGTCGAGTGTATCATCCTGGATGAGTATTGACGAAGGCCGAGAAGGGTTTCGGGAGGAAGCTGCGCTTTGTTCTCTTGATGTTCGATGCGATGTTTGGGCACTCTCCGAAATCAAGTGTACCCTATGTAGGACATCCAAACATTCAGCGTCGTCATGTTCGCCTGAGCCAAATATGAGTTTTCGGAATTGTGAACACAAATATCGTACACACCAAAAGGATCGAGGTTATCTCTCAAAGTTCCCGAGAATAAAGTAGCATCCTAAAGTCATTTAGAGAAGTCATCGGCTTCAAATCAAGTCCGACATACTTGAGGAATAAAGGTCTGCGAAGGAGGGAAATTTAGTCTATTTCCGTCACAGGGAATTGAGTGGCTCACCAATCTCGAACGTAAATCGTGTGTCCCAATCTTAGATATGTCGATGCCGTCGATCAAAATGCGTCCACTCGTAGGGTCAACCTAGACAGATTCCAGTCATTGAGTAACCAACCAAGAGAAGGAGCTCACAAATCTAAGGATGCTCATCGCAAGGGTGGACTTGCCGCTTCCTGTGAAAAGACATCGTAAAATTGCCCCCCGAAAAAAAACTTTTCAAAGTCTAACCTGTCCGACCCAACAAGCCTACACGTTCACCAGCCTTCAAGGTGAAAGAAACGTTATGCAAAACGGCAGGCAAATCAGGAGCGTATTTAATTTCCAAGTCCTCAACGGCGATCAAGGAATCGTTGTTAGAACTCGAAGGCCAGTACGCAGGAACGCGGTTGGATTCTATGATAGCCGGAGGCTCCTGAGGAAGCTTAAGGCTTTGCGTTTGGTTAATAACTATCTGGAGATCGTCTTCTTTCAAAGACGACTTACTATTCGATGATACGTTCGACGGAGCTGTGTTATCAGAATTAGCTTATACTTGCAAATGAATTTGATCAAAGAAAACCAACTTGAGATCCAATTCGAGAGCTATAGAAGGGCGTCAGAGATGATATGTAATACGAGATTGTTATAGCATTGCTTACCGGTCCAGAATCGACATGCCCAGTACACTTGAAATTCATTCCATCAGCTGGGATAAACACACCCGCAACGAAGACCTTACCAGAACTTGTAAATGCCATAGCGCTGGTGATACATAAACCTGCAAGGCCGGCTCCGTTGGTTAGGGTAGCAATGGAGAAGAGCGTCGTGACTAGAACCGATAAGGCGCCTAGCGCATCAAAGTTCAAGAGAAGCCAACGATTCGTCATCCAGAATGTGTACCACATCTTCGGCGTCGTTAGTCTCAGTAAATCTACGAGGAAAGAAAGAAGATTACTTTGGTTGTGGTGTCAATCTTCAAATGCAAATTATCCAAGAATCTCTTCTCCGCCGAGAACGCCCTGACGGTAACAATCCCATCCAAAAGTTCTCCGAAATCCGAAAAGATGGGTGACCTCGTGTTAGACTCCATTCGACGGAGGTCACGGCCTGTGTTGAGATAGCCGATGGCCAACTGGCGGTAGGCAAACCCGATGAAAAAGGCAGGGATAAGGAAGTATGGGAAAACAACCCTGTTTACAGATATAAACCAAAATTGCGGTATTGATTAGGGGATTAACTTACGCGACAGTGATGATGGCAGCAAAGAAACCCGCGAGCGAGCTATTGACCGCTTGGAGTGAACCAGCTAAAGAAGAATCGATCGTCTCGACATCCTTTCCAAAGCGGTTCAGCATACGACCTGCGAGAACAAAAATGAAAGACTGATTAGCAGGATTTGCAGCAAGCGCACCTTGAGGTGTCGTATCATGGAATCGGAACGTGGCTCGAACAACCGTCACGAGGAGTTGCCTGAAAGAAATTTGTAAAAGAGCATGTTAACAGGGTTTTACAGGTAAAAAAAAAAGGATATACTTGAAGAGAATACGCGACGCCCGCAAAGCACCTGTATACTGAGCCGTCACCGAAAGGACACTGGCAAGGGCACTCGCCAGTCCAATCGCTGCATAAATACTGATATAAAAGAGTGGGTGCTCAGACGCTGGCGGCCAATTCCCAAAAACGCTTGTAGCACGAGGCAGGTTCTGATAGATGTTATTTGAATGTTGATGGTGGTACATCTGGTGCCCTGCAATCGGGATTTCGTATTCCGGAGTGACGATGGATTGGAACGAATAGATGTTTGGAATAGACTCGGTTCCGTTGGTTTTATAAGCTTCGCCCCATGTCTGAAAAAAGGAAGTCAACACCAATATGGCGGGAGGTACCTCGTTGTTTTACCTTGATCCAAAGCTTCTCCGAGACTCCTAGGATTTGAATAAGCACCACGAGGAAGGCGAGGAACACCCAAGTCCAATACGAACTGCATGAATCAAAAAAAGTTAGAAGCAAGTGCGATTGACATTGTGAGAAAATTCCATACGAAGCCTCAAGGTAGCTCTTATAAATCGACCACTTCACCCCTCCTGTCTCTCTATGCTCGTCCTTCACAAGTTTCCTGGGCTTCTTCGCTGCTGCCATATCATCATCTGCAGCAACCTTCGTCGTGTTTATGTCCATTTCTTGCTCCACAGTTGTAGCTTCCGCCGCAGCGATCTGCTCCTTGTGCACATCAAGAGCCGTGTCATGTTTTATGCCTTCTAGAACCCCTCGTTCCCTGAGGTCCTTAACGGTACCCTGCGTATCGATCCGGCCATCTAGCATACGAATAAGGTAATATGCACCTGGAAGGACAAGCTCGACGTGGTGGGTGACAAGAACCTGTCGGCAAATAAAAAAACAGATAAGAGCCGGAACGTGCAAGAAAGACATACCACAGTACGGTTGGCCAAGAGGGGCCCGCGGAGAAGCTTTTCATAAAGGAACAGAGAAGTATGACTATCCTATAGGTGCAGATGTTAGATGAGACATACGAGGTTCAACAGAAACAAAACCTACCACAGCACTCAACGGATCGTCAAGCAGGACAAATTTCGTCCGGGCGTACACAGCACGCGCAAGCGCAACTCGAGCCTTCTGACCTCCTGACAAACTCACACCTCTGAAGATCGTCAGCAAGGTATCGACCAACATGTCGAGGAGAAATTATACCTAGCACCAATTTCAGTGGAATCTCCATCCTCAAGCATCTCCAAATCAGGTTTGAGCGCGCAGCATTCCACAACGGCGTTGTACCGCTCTTCATCGAAAGGATACCCAAACAAGATGTTGTCCTTGATCGATTGATGCCTCAACCAAGGTGACTGCGCGGCGTAAGAGATACAGTGCATCAGACCATTCTCATCCACTCGAGAGGGCTCTTTGGACATGATGATGCGTCCATGCAGCAGCGTTAACTCGCCAAGCACTGCCATCTAGCAAAGATGTCAGAATGAGGGAGAAAGTATCAAATGAATCATAACGTACGAGAAGGGCTGTTTTACCAGATGCTGTGGGTCCAGTAACCACCGTCAACTCCCCAGGTGGGAATATGACTGAAATGTCTCTCAATTCAAATGTCCTCACTCCGTTTCCATCAGGGCTCTCGGCGCTCCTCACAGAAACGCTGTCCCCGACAGCCGTACCGGATTCGTCCGCCTCACTCGATTCTGTAGGAGAAGGAGGTCCACTATTCAACTTCCCTTTGTCGTTATTCTTGTCGACAGGCTCGGCAACTTCATTCCATTTGAATGTCGCATTTTCTAGTCCAAGATCATCCTCTGCACCAGGAAGAAGGGGTTGGGAATAATCCTTCTTGAGCGTTGAGACTTGGTCCGTAACCTCGTCCTCTTCCAGATAAACGGCTATACGGTTCAATGCCACGCCCGTCTGGTTCATCTAATAAGATTGATGATTATCATGGTGAAGGGAAGTCGCTTACTTGTAGGATTTGGACGATCCATGATGGAATAACGTTCAACGGAGCTCGGACCATATTAAACAAAGCAATTGCCTGGAATAATTGAAAATAAACATGGGAGGTATCTTCAAAAGGTGATTAGGAAATGACCCACGGTAAACGCAGTACTAATCGTCAACTGATTTCCTCGCATGACATAGGTCATAAACGAGATGATAGAGACGAAAATCGGCGCGCATGTCCAAAGGAGATAGAAAAGCACCGAGTTGATGCGAGCTGTGAGCAAATGTTTTGAGCATCGGCGTACACCAGCGAACTAGACTGCTGTAGCATACCTTTAACCATCCATTTCATCTCCGCCTCTCGTGAATCCAATGCCCTCCCGATCCATTGTTCCTCCCACGCGAAAAACTTGATGAATTTAACCTGTTTGCGAATGAATGGGTGCATTGTTTCTTGCCATGAGAGAATACTTACGGCGCCAATCAACTCGTTTAGAACGCCCATGCGTGCATCTCGCGCGGCTAAAACACCTTTCTGGATCCTAATACTCCTGCGGGCAATATAACTATTCAAAGGCCATCCCGCAATTAAGATGATGAATCCAGCAAAAGCACTTAGGCCGAGCAATCTGCAAGGTGTTAATGAGCCGACGAACGGAATCGCACATCCAGAAATACGCACTGGTACAAGAAAAATCCCGCGAGCAAGATTTCGAAAGGTGCTAAAGCAAGTTATTAGGTCTCCATACATTCCCCCTGGAAGTCATTAACTCACCTCCATAAATGAAGTATAACCCTGATATCATTTGAGAAATCTAAAATTCATCGTTGGGCAAGATTGGAGATGAAAACGTGTGTAATCCTTACCCGATTAGCGTCACCAGCCATAAGATTGACAATCTTCCCCACATCAGCACCAGCCTTGGGGTCATCAGCTTTGGCTGCCTTCTCTTTGTCCGTTTTCTTTTTTGCCTTGCTTTTGCCTGAGATTGATGATTAACGCAATACTTCCTAACAGATATTATGAACCAACGCACGCTTCGACTGCTTTGTCTCCACTCCATTCGCTACTGGTTCCGCCTTAGCATCTTCCGTTTTTTTATCCTTATTGACTACTCCAGAAAAGTCTTTCCGCTTCAAAGCTTTATCGTAGATTGCAGCCATGAGTTCTGAACGCATCCGTGTCGCGGCCCGGCGTCCGAACCATAGATGTTGAACATCAGCTTGAGCCTAAAGCATGTAAAGGTTGATTGGGTTTTTCGCAGAGACGAAAACGGATTTGCATACTTTGCATATAGAACATGTAAATGCAAGAAACGCGTAAATGTACGCCCGTGTACGACTTTCTGGGGTGGGATTTTTTAGATCGATCAAATCGAGGATCTGTCTAAGTAAGATGTAAGGAAGAGAAAGAGGGAGAAAACGAGGGACATACTTCAAGAAAAAGGGCCCGGTATAGTTGAACACAACACTGACAAAGGTAAGAGAGAAATCTAGACTATAAAACATGTCAACATGAAGACATGAAAGCAAGGAATATGAATCACAGAAGATCCAAAGAATTCGCGGCCCAGAGTCGACGGAGAAGGCTTGAACGACTGTGTTGAGAGGTCATGATCAGCAAACAGTTGGTTTGAAAAAGTTGGTGACGGACTAGATCGAGCTGAACTTGACAAAAATCGGTCGAGATCGCATTGTAGGACTCAGGTTCCAAACATCTTTGTCGTCGAGCGTGGTATGCGTTCCCTGAAGCCTGTATGTCAGAATAGAGAACCGGAAACTTTTTTTTTTTAATTACAAGTTCGACGAGCGGATGAATCCAGCTGAATGTGATCCACCCCCAAAGTGAGGTATAATCTTCCGGAGAAATAGAATGGCCCTAAAAAAAGCGTGTGAGCTTCTATAAAGCGAGAGGGTCCTCGGCTTACAATGTCATTAGGATCAACCCTGTTGCTCGGAACCGCCAGGGGCATGCTAACCGTGACTGCGAGAAGAAGAAGGATGCTGATGAGGTTGGTGATGAGAGCAGTCACGATGAGGGCGGAAGGAAGGGGCGCCGATAGGACACTGTGGTCAAAGAGGACGCCTCCGAGTTGCAGAATCCCACTCGCAAGCAGAATAAGATAGAGTGCAAACATATCGAATGGTGGAGTGGAGGTTGGTCGTACGATTGGACGAATGACGGTGTACAGCCAGGAGCTTCCAACAAGTAATGAAAACGCGCCTTTCCATAGGTGCTCGGGGTCATTGTAAAATATGTACGACCCATCTGCAACCCAACAAAACGACTGCACAATTCCAACGAATACAAACATGACTGTCCGCCAAAGCGGAACAAATTTCGAAACTTCGACTAAATGCCCCATCTCTTCGCCATCAAATAACTTGTTTCCCTGGAGCGCGGCAATGTCAATTGCCTCTGCTTCGTGGAGAGTGAGGTACCTCTGGAATGGGGAGCCTATAATTGCGAATATTCGTCGAATTGGTCGGGGTGAGGGAATTGAGCAAAAACCAAGCAGGAGGACGAATACTGCAGGGAGAATGGCGCTCCATGCACCACGGACGCATGAGTTTCCGAAATCCAGAGGACCATAGTCCCCACAGATGCCCATGTCGCGTCCTATGAGTAAGGAAGGAAACCGGTGTGGGATAAATTGAAAAGCCGGGTTACAAATAATATAAGAGACTATTAAGAGTTGTCCCACGCTACCAATTATGGAATAATCACTTCGGTTATTTATAACTTGGAGAGGTTCGACAAGTCAAATTTCAAGGGAAATTACTGAACTTGGGAATTTGACAGCTGGCATGGATCATAACGACAAATGGTATACCCCTCCAGCTTTCCCATACTGGCTGAAAAGAAAGAAACGTGATGCCGTCGTCAGTGGTGCCAGGATCATTGACCGGGCTTCATGCTTCAAGCTTTAATGTTTGAGCCCAAATTCAGGAGGCTTCAGATCCACAGTACAGTAGTATCATAAATACAGAAAGTCGACAAAATCGTTGACAATATCATGGCCTGATCAGAACTAAGCTGAACCATTCATACACTGCAAAGGGTTTTCCATAAGCGGTGAAAATTTCACAGGGAAAACCTGGGCAAATATACATTTCTGGAAGCCAACAGCTTCAATCCTTGGTATTCCGATGGTCCTAGTAGCGTACGTATAGTTATTTAAGCCACAAATCCGAGTTCAACAATAACAACGATAATCTAAAGGCTCGTTTCTGTAAAACGTGAGCTATACTCTAGTAAATAGTGTAAACAACGACCCAAAATCTAGCCATCGAAAATAGGACGCCTTTCTTGGCTCTAATAGACGTCCCAACAAATTGCAGTTCGCTTCAGAAAAGGTGGTAAAACAACCTCCCCAAGCGACTCGAGAATGACCTATGAACATCCGATTCTTTCGTTGCTTCCACCGCATGTGGCTTGTCGACAGTCGCAACGTTCGGTCCGATTAACCCAGAGAAATAAGTGTCTTTTCTCCAACTCCTCTTCTGGGTGATTGGCACGACAGGATTCACGTCCAGCGCATCTACGGATTCGGATATCGAGCTGCTTGAGCGGAGAATGGCATTCTGATACGAAATCCACAATTCGACAGTCACTTTCGTCTCGTCACCAGGAAGGGGAAAGTTACTTTGTCGGTTGACAAGGAGCTTCAGGAAGGAAACGTGGGCTTCCCAAAATGAGAAGACGTCGTTGAGGGAGGATTGGACACCGTCCAGGGCATCGTATAAAGCAAACACAGGGTTCCTCGCAACAATGTCCGATTCCATACCTGCAGACATTTGGCGAGCTGCATGAGTGATAGTTAACGTTTGGGAAAACAAACAAAAAAAAAAAGGAACGAACCAATTTTCTGTCCTTTTGAATTCAAAAGGTCGAACAAGGAGATTTGCTGATCTTTAAACGAAAGTAGGACCTTCTCGTATTCCTCGTTTCCTGTTTGCAAGTCACGAAGGAGCGCCTTTGCAGAGAGCTGGCACCGATTGGCCGACATATATCGATCGTCCGGGGCACGTTGACAAGAAACTTCATAGCCATGCGAGTGACGATGAATGCTCTGGAGAATATTCCGCAGAGCGTCGAACTCGGACCGAAAAGCGTGCTTGGCCTCCAGGAAAAGGTCCATCGACTGTCTGGAAGGTTTCTTGCCGAGTAACAGGTGTTTATGGACATCATAGAAAGCGGCCGTGGCCTTCTGAATGCGTTCAGCAAGCTCGGTGACAAGCCGATCTAACGTGTGAGGGACCTGCAGGGGAAACAGTTGAGTATTGTAGAGCTGGCTCTCCAGAATTACTGGGCTTACCTCTGCCGTCCCAAGGGGGCTGTGATTCACGAAAGCAACAGCCGTAGCGGAACTTGAAGTCGAGAATTGACGTTCGTTAGGGACGGAGGTCATAATGAGTAGGCGATAGTAGTTCTGAGCTTGATCCTGACCATAATCGTACTTATAAAGGGCCGGGCAGGTTCGACGGGGCGTATCTTGCCAAGGCCATGACAGTGTTGGGCGTGTAATATTTGGTGAACAAACAAGTTCGAAACTCCTGGCAGTAGGCGCAAGGCGATGACAGCGGATAAACCAAGATAAAACAATCTAGGTAATCATAAAGGACGTATCTTAGGTTAGAAAACGCTTGCCCCACCGTGATCGTGATGCCCAGTTTCATGCGGTGTTCGGGCCGTCTTGAGCGGCGCCGAAATGCATTCTCTCCCGTTTCTTCCCGATCTTTGGCTGAGCTAGATTTCACATAGCACGGCCAGCTTGGTAGAGCCAGAAATTGTCTAAACGACAATTTCCCAATTGGTGCTCGATATATGTCACGTTGATGTCAAACTCTCTACGGGATTTCCGAAAATTTCGACGACACTTGCTCGTGATTCGTCGTGAGATCCCGGAAGACAAAAATCTGTGACCTTCACGCTCTAACACATGGACAACACGCATATCAAGCCACTAGCAAAATAGGCTAGGCCATCGATTCGGCCACTGGAAATGCATATAAACTAAACTACGAGTCCTTTTTGCCGATTCATTTTTACGAAACATGCGCAGTAGACCAGGGTCGCGCGCTCAAGAGTCAAAGGGCTCCGATGCGCAGGTTATCTTTTGTGTGTGGATATGGCGTTTCAAGGTATTTTTGGATTCATATGTACTTGGGTCGCAGGGCAAGCATGTCTCCGTCGCATCGTTGTAAATTAGCAGAGGAAGCGGAGTTGTAAGTACAACAGGGCACAGCATGGTTCATTGCCACAACCATTCGGTACAGTGGAGTCCCAGTCTAAATCGAGCTAACCTAATTTAACCAAGTAAGCCACGTGATGCTAATTAATTCATGGCAGTGCTCAAGCGTTATCTCCCTTTTCCAGCCTTTTCCCTGCTCCCAACGGTCTGAGGAGCATTTGAATATTTTCGTGGCAATGCACATCCAGGGAATTCGGTACGAATTTTTGGCTTTGCGCATATTGGCAAATGCTTAATCACAATTTCAAGATTAGGACGTCGTTAATTCGCAATTCCAAACGGGAAAAGGTCAATAACATTCATACTGCAAGGGAAACGTAAACACCATGGCATCCAACCCTGATCCAATCCTTCCACCCGAGCTCTTCCGACCAATCATTCAATGCCTTTCCGACGATCGCAAGACGCTATGTGCTATATCAGTAACGTGTCGAATGCTGCAGCAAGAAGGTCAGTGGGGGCTGTATAAGAAGATGACACATTCCATAAACGTGGACACCCACATCAAATTTTTGGGAACGATACTCCAAAACAACCGCCTCGCGCTTCTCGTCGAAGAGTACTGTCAGGATACCGTTGCTCATTATCGAAGAGGCATTCTATGGGATTATTTGTGCCGAGGACTTCGGGCAATGGTTAATCTTAAAATCTTAAAATTCCGCGCCTTCGGTGGCCACCCAGCTTCCGAAATCCTGACGGGCTGTACATTTCAACTCAAGGGTTTATTCTGGGGAAATCACTCGGACGAAAATGGTCTCTCGAACTTCATCCCTCACCAACATGATCTTCAGGGGCTAAACGTCGAATGGGACGAGGAGAAGCGTCATTTGATTCCCCCTTCCTCCTGTCCGCGACTGAATGTGCTACGCGGGAACCGAGGTGCATTGGAGACGTTTCTCACCAATCGACAACCTGTTTCTGTGGCCTGGATTCCACAACTAGAGGATTCACTCAACCGTTCTGTCGACCACCTTTCTTCTGAGCTCGGCCGCCTTCGTTTTTTCACGTTTGGGGGATATTTTAATAGGCCCTCCTTTGATTCCATTTATACATATCTGTATTCCGTTGAGGTGCTGGAACTAGTGGGAATTCATGATCGGGTATGCATTTATCCCTGATCCCCCACTCAAGAATATTTTCAGGCTGACGCAATTTGCGCCCACAGGAGCTATCCGTTCTCTCGGATCTGAAAAAATTGCGCATCCTTATCCTCTCAAGTTCCTGGGGAAACTTCGGAACCCCTATCCTACCCAACAAGCGCCCGGATATCCTCGGCAACATTTTCTACGAGTGCAAACAGTTACAGCAAATTCACCTATTCATAGATCCGAGGAATTATCAGACATACCAATGTAATGCAGGAATTTTGGATCCTCAACTCACTTTCACCTCATCCGAGGAGGTCCATAGATGGTGGCGCCTCGAAACCTTTATAACATGATGAGTTTGGGGCAGGGTCAACTTTTTTTTACACGCCTGGTAGGTAATGCATATATTATCAGTCTGATATTTCGTATGCGGTTAATATTCGTGAAATTTATATTGCATTACAGCTGTGGAGCATGCAAGTCAAGCTAGAGGGTAAGGGCGAGAAATTAACCTGTTCACGTACTAAGAGGCTTTAGGTATTAACTCTGGAATACGGATGTTAAAGTTAACGCTTAACTTCAACTCTGTCTTCACTATGGATTCCAAGATATCCCCTTTCGGTCGTGGGTTCGTGGTCTTCCCAGCTGCACTTTTTCGACCTATCATTTGACAGGAAGAGGTTCGTAGATGGTGGCATATTTGAATGGCGTTCGTTGGAGGGCTTGCAATGGGTCCTGTAAATTTCATAATACTCGAATGCGTACACAAGAAAAGGTATCTACCCCATGAGCACAAGTGCAGGGTGTGGAGATCAGGAATAAATGTTTGAAAAATGATAAGATTACAAAAACCTCTTTCTTGAAGTTGACCATATGGCTACACACCGAAACCGTTCCTTAACTAAGTATAAGCCAGTTTTGCATCTGTAACCGCAACTTGCGGACGACAGTGGAAATCCAATTATCCTTCATGTTGGTCTTTTTTGGTATGTTATTGGTGGCTTTGTCTAAATTTCGTTCGCCTTTCGGGTCATTACTCTTCTATTCGATGCCGCGGTGCCGGCACATGCGACCCGGTTATTCCGGGCGCTTGCGGCCACGCAGAATCGTCGCAGATGGAGCCAAGACTTTCCTAAAACAGGTCATGATGATCCGAAAATGTTGCATTTGATCTGTCCACTATGATTATAGTAGTATGATCCCATTCTAGAATTATCAACCACGTATGAACAAGCCCTCTTGTTTTAGTTTTGCTCCCATTCGCTCCCGTTCTTTTCTCTGCCGCTCTTTACTGCACATTCTTTTCATTTGCTTGCTAGCTAGTATGGGTATTAACGCATCCACCCTCTCTCCACAGTCCCAGCCCGGATCTACACTTCAAACCTGTCTTACCGGCGCGTTCGCCGATGCTAGTCTAGTCACCTTTCCGCAAGCCGTTGACTACACCGCCCAAATCCACGCGTACAACCTCGACTATCCCGTATATCCAGCCGCCATTGTCCGCCCGAAGACCGCTGAAGAGGTTTCCGCTGCCGTGCAGTGCGCTGTCAAAGCCGGTGTGAAGGTGCAGCCGAGGAGCGGCGGGCACAGCTTCGCGAATTATTGTCTAGGTGGGACAGACGGCGCGTTGGTGGTTGATTTGATCTATTTGCAGAAATTTGAGATGGATAGGACGACGTGGAAGGCTACTGTGGGTGGGGGGACGTTATTGGGTGATATTACGAAGCGGATGCATAATGCGGGAGGACGGGCCATCGCTCATGGGACCTGTCCTCAGGTTGGCATTGGAGGTATGTACTCTGTTGCTTGTGATAGCATGGTCGAAACTAATATTGTGTTTTACAGGACATGCTACCATTGGAGGCTTAGGCCCAATCTCACGTCAATGGGGCACTTCTCTTGATCACGTTCGCGAAGTTGAAGTCGTACTTGCTAATGGAACTATAACCCGTGCCAGCGATTCCTTTCAACCTGATCTCTACTTCGTATGTCGCGTATTCCTATGCCTACCTTGTGACTGTTTCGCTCATCTGTACTTTCTTGTTCTCCAGGCTATCCGCGGGGCTGCTGCCTCATTCGGGATCGTCACCGAATTCGTATTCCAAACTAACCCAGAACCACCATCTACCGTTCAATATTCATATACCCTTGTGTATGCTTCCCTCTCCGTTGTCCGTATTACAGACTCATGGCCTTCGTGCTTCTATAGAATTGGGGATTATCATGGTCTAGCACAAACCTTTTCCAAATGGCAAAATATTATCTCTCAACCCAATCTTGACCGCAAACTAGCCTCTACGCTCACCGTCACACCCGTTGGCCTGGTTATCTCTGGTATTGCATTCTCTTTCCCTAATACTCCTAGGACATGTTACTTATTTGTCCTGTTATCCAGGCACTTATTTCGGCACACGCGCTGAATTCGACCTCTTAAACCTTGAAGTCCATCTGGGCCCTGGAGCCGTGGCCGAAGTCAATGTCTTCAATGACTGGCTTAGCAGTGTGTTGAATTGGGCTGAGCAAGAGGTGATTGACCTCGTAGGCGGAATCGTATGTTTGTTTGATATTTATTACTTCGGGTTGGTTTACATATGCTACCATGCACAGCCTACGGCGTTCTATTCCAAGAGTTTGGCGTTCAGACCAGATACACTCATTCCCGATGCTGGTCTTGAATCTCTATTCAAGTTTATACAAGAGACTAATAAAGGAACTCTGGTGCGCTGGTCCTTGTGATGATGTCCATTTTGCTCTAACCTTCTCATATAGGCTTGGTTCGTCATCTTCGATCTTGAGGGCGGCGCTACTAACGACGTTCCCCTCAACTCATCTGCTTATGCCCATCGCGATGCCCTCGTAAGTTTAACCATCTCTCAAATGAACTTGAACAATGATGACGAAACCTCATTCCATTTGGTAGTTCTATCTCCAAAGCTATGCGGTTGGCCTTGGAAAAATTAGTCAAACGACCCGCGACTTCCTGGATGGAATCAACAATGTCGTCAAGCAAGCCATGCCTGGAATCGACTTTGGAGCTTATGCTGGCTATGTCGAGTGAGTAGGATGTGTATGCCAGGCGTTGTTAGTATTAACCACATTCTATAGTAAATATCTTTCGAACGGACAACATGAGTACTGGGGCGCGAATTACCCGAAGCTACAGCAGATCAAAGCTCAAGTCGATCCCCAAGAAGTCTTTTGGAACCCGCAGAGTGTGCGTTTACCTGATAATGCCAAATAACCATTTGGGGGTGGCGCTTTCTTGAACAGACCACTATTACTCATCTAACCCATCTCGTATATGGCCTGAGATGAGTAATTTACAAGCTATGAAGGAATGGAAGTCGTGCAACATGATATTGATACCCCCACTAGCCTAATGAGCTACTTTCTCTTAAGCCATTTAGGACTACGATCATACCAAAAGTCGGATTTGTGATAAGTGCTTGGCAGATACAGTGCTTGTGAAGGGCGTCAATGAAGCTCCAAACTCTAGTCATAGCACCGATGAAACCTTGTGAGGGCAGAGCGAACAACATCCCAAAGTTAAGGGTGCATGCAAAGTCAACAAATTGATGACGTGCCAGTGCTGAGTGGGTATAAGCTAAGTACAGTCCAGCACTGCTGTTTTGGCACTGTGATTTCTTGTTATCTAATCTGCCTCATCTTTTCACCCTTCGTTGTGAGTGTACATTTTTAAATTTAAAGAGCCTAGTTACGACTGCCTTATGAAGTAATCGATTAATCCTCTTTGTACCATATACAGACTCGCCTCCAGATCTTGTCTTCAGAAAGTTCAGATTCTGTTTGTTGTAGTATCCTTGTTTTTCAAATTATTTAACGACCTCGGAAACGTATAAATACCCGAGCTTTTGAATTTGTACTGAAAATCCCCCAGTGAATTCAGAGCAAATTTTTGTTCTTGCGCTACCTTGTCGCTACCCTAAATTTTCCTGTGTGCTATCTCGAACAACTTGCCACCAACTTGCTATTTCGGTAACAGTTGTCACCCCAGTCACAGGCACCAACCTTCAAGCTTTTTTCAAGTTTCAACCGTCAACGAACTCCAGCCTCACGCATACAAAACGTTCATCACTATGAGCACAGAGTTGATTTCGCACACATGTAGGATCGTGGACCTCCCACCTGAACTTTTTGGACCCATTACGCAACACCTCTCCGAAGATCGTAAAGCTCTCTGCGCTATATCCTTAGTCTGCAGGATCCTTCAGGACGAGGCTCAGCGCCAGTTATACAGGAAGATGGTATTTTCACCGCAAACACCCGGTACTCATATCAAATTCCTCAAAAGTATACTCGATAACAACCGACTTGCGGTCCTTGTCCACGAATACGCACAGATCAATATCGCAGTCTGTGGAAGGGGTACGTTGTGGGGTTATCTATGCCGAGGTCTCCGGGCCATGATTAATCTCCAGGTGTTAAAATTCCAGGCCTTGAACGGTCAACCCTGCGCGAGAATTCTAGGAAATTGTGCCTTTCAGCTTCGGTCTTTAGTTTGGGGAAATCCTAATGATGAAGACCACTTATCAAAGTTCCTACTTTCACAACACAATCTACAAACGCTCGATATTCCAAGCTGGGCTGAAGCCAAACGAGATTTGATCCCACCCTCTTGTTGTCCACGATTGCGTGTTCTTTGTGGCAATCAAGGTGCATTGGAGACATTTCTCCCCAGCCGAGAGATTATTTCTCTGACCTGGAGGTCACATTCCCTCATCCTAGAGGATTCTTCTTATAGGATTGACTCCTTGGAACACCTCTTACCCTACTTGTCACGAATCCGTTTCCTATCCTTTGGGGAATCCTTCGACAGGGCTTGCATTCGCTCGGTTGTCAGGTATTTTCCATTCGTGGAGGTGTTTAGGTTAGGACTCCCTGAGGTGGATCTTCACGATGCAAGTGGTCCATTATTTTCTGCATCGTTTGACCTAATTTTTCCATTCTGTAACCCACAGGACTCGACGTTGCTTTCCCAGCTGAAGGAATTGCAGGTCCTTGTGATTTCAGGCATTTCAGGGTTTGGAAATGCATATATACCGGTCAGCATCCGCGTGCAAATTATCAGGAAGATATTCGAACGCTGCGAGAAGTTGAAACAAATCCATGTTATCGATTCCCCGGAAGGTTATCAAACTTATCGATGGACAGCAGATTTGCTGGATGTTCAGCCTACATTTACCTTTCGGGAGGAAGTTCATCGATGGTGGCTAATTTGAAAGGACTGCGTAATTGTAAATTATGTTGGCATCATGGTCTATTGCCCCCATTTTCCTCTTTCACCTTTGTGCATACTCTACGCCTCAGACCACAATCCACCTTTATTGGGCTGAGCCAATCATAAAATATTACTTACATAAGATAGACAGCGAGATGACAAAAGGTTCTTACAGGAAGCGCACAGAAGCACACCACCCAGTGTTTCACTTGGCCTGCTGGGTAACTCAAAATCGCGTCCTCAAGAATCTTTGTCAAGAGACGACGCGTCAACATCTGTCATCTTCCACACGCGTCGGGATCACGTGGGGTTTGGCAAAAGTCCAGCTCTTGCCAGCACCTCGACCGTCTAAGGTCCGTCTTGGAAAAATTGTACGTTCAACGAATTCCGAAGCTCAGTACACACAATTTCTCATAGTATTAAATCTAGAGCTTCCCACAAGTTATACGAGGTATCCTTTGCTATGAGTCCAGAACCTGTGCCACACGAGAGTAGGATCGTGGCCCTCCCACCTGAACTTTTTCGACGCATCATTCAATATCTTTCCAAAGATCGCCAAACTCTCTGCGCCATATCTTTGGTATGCAGGTTTCTTCAAGACGAGGGTCAGCGCCAATTTTACAGGAAGACGTCTTTTTCATCGAGCACGCCGGAGACTCGCATCATATTTCTCAAAAGTATACTGGATAACAACCGACTTGCACTCCTTGTCCGCGAATACGCACAGTACGATATCAGAGGGGTCACGGTACCCTGTGGGATTATTTAGGCCGCGGTCTTCAGGCGATGGTCAATCTCAAGCGGTTATACTTCTGGGCTTTCGGTGGTCAACCCTCCGCAGAGATCCTAACAAATTGTACTTTTCAACTTCGGGTCTTAGTTTGGGGGAATTATGGCAATGAAGGCCATCTCTCACAGTTCCTACTTTCTCAACGCAGTCTGCGAGAGCTTTCTGTCCACTGGGCTGAAGATAAACGAGATTTGATCCCAACCTCTTGCTGTCCGCGACTGACTGATCTTCATGGCTTCAACCAAGGAGCAGTGGAGACATTCCTCCCCGGTCGAAAGATTACTTCGCTGACCTGGACGACCCACTCCCTCAAATTGGATTCATTCGAATCTTTGTTACCCTACCTGGCGCGAATCCGTTTCTTAACCTTGGGGGCGTCGTTCAGCAGGGCATGCATTCGATCCATTGTTAGGTGTTTTTCCTGCGTCGAGGTTTTTGAGTTACACCTCCCTGTGGTGGACAGTCACGAAGTAAGTGGTTCATCATCGATTCATCCTCTGTATCATTTGAACTTAATTTTTGCC
>Ga0307509_10004242_pt1 | contig 20898 bp, 18 predicted proteins | sample 10_EM_MG_FD_202245 | JGI IMG/M metagenome (GOLD analysis project Ga0307509, IMG submission 202245) | Populus trichocarpa ectomycorrhiza microbial communities from riparian zone in the Pacific Northwest, United States - 10_EM | ecosystem: Host-associated > Plants > Roots > Unclassified | place... | reverse complement strand
CGTGGCGCGTGCGCCACATCCCATAACGATCGGATCGACCGCACGTCTGCCCATGAGCCACGCCATCCTCACCCGGCCCCGGCGCTTTCGCGCCGAATGGCTGGTCGCGAGCATCTCGCTGGTGTTCCTCGGCATCGTGCTGGCCGCGGCGCTCTACCGCGAGCGCAGTCTGGTCGAAGCTCATGAGAGCGATCGACTCCAGGTCCATGCCCGGGTCGTCGATGAGAACCTGATCCGGCAACTCGAAGGCGTGAACAACGCGTTGGCCGGGGTCCGCAACGAGCTCGAACAAACGGGGACCGCCGCTGCCGAGGCAGCAACCGCCGGCCGACTCAAGCTGCTGAGCGACGCAATGCCCGGGGTTCGCACCATGACCATCTTGGACGCCCGCGGCGTGATCGTGGCATCGAGCCGCGCCGAACTGCTGGGCAGGAACTCCAGCCATCGTGATTTCTTCACCACGCCGCGCGCGCGGCCGGACCGGTCCGTGCTTTATGTCTCGACGCCGTTCAGGTCGCCGCTGGGCCCGTTCGTGATCGCCCTCGGCCGGGTGTTGACGGATGCGCGGGGTGAGTTCGCGGGCGTCGTCGTGGCGACTCTGGACCCGGAGTACTTCGGGGTGGTGCTGCGATCCGTGCACTATGCCCCCGACATGCGCGCGTCCATCGCCCACGGCGACGGTCAGGTGTTCGTGAACACGCCGCTGGTCGAACAGGCACTCGGAATGAACCTGGCCAAACCAGGCTCGATGTTCACGCGGCATCAGCAGAGCGGGCAAACCGCGAGCCTGATGACCGGGCGGGTTCTGGCCACCGGCGAAGATCGCATGATGGCCATCCGCACGCTGACTCGTGCTGATCTTCACATGGACAAGCCCATGGTGGCCGCGGTCAGCCGCGAGCTGTCGGCCATCTACCTGCCGTGGCGCGACGAGGCGCTGCGGTTCGGCCTCGTCTACGCGCTGGTCGTGCTCGGGTCGGGCCTGGGCCTGCACTTCAGCCAGCGGCGGCGGCTAGCCCTCGATCGCCTTGAAGCACTGGCCGCGACGGCGCGGCAGCAAGGCGCCGAGCGGGTCGAACTCGCGTTGCGCGGCGCCGATCTGGGGCTCTGGGACCTGCAGGTGCCGGGCAACCATCTGGTGGTCAATGCGCGAGAGCGTCAGTTGCTGGGCTACGCCGCAGACGACGAGCTGCCGATGGAGGATTGGCGGCAGCTGATCCATGCCGAGGACTGGCCGGCGCTGGACGCGGCGCTCCAACCCCATCTCCGCGGCGAGACCGAGGCCTACGAGTGCGAGCACAGGTTGCAGCACAAGGACGGCCACTGGATCTGGGTCTTCTGCCGCGGCATGATCGTCGAGCGCGACGCGGCGAGCGCACCGCTGCGCATCGTCGGGACCCATCTGGACATTACCGAGCGCAAGCGCACCGACGCCGAACTCGAGCGCACGCTGGTCAAGCTGCAACGCAGCGAAGAGCAGCTGCGGCAGGTGACCGACAACCTGCCGGCACTGGTCTCGCGCTTCGACCGGGAGCATCGCTTTCGCTTCGCCAACCTGGCCTACCGCGACTGGCTGGGCGTCGAACCTGCGTCGCTGCTCGGACGAAGCCTGCAGGAGGTCTACGGCGAGCCAACCTACAAGCGCATCAGACACCACCTCGACGCGGCACTGGCCGGCGAGCGGGTCGTCTATGAACGAGAGCTGGCGACGCCGCACGGCCCACGCCATGTCGAAGTCACGCTCATTCCCGAACGCGGCAGCGACGGGGCCGTCCGCGGGGTGTACGGGCTGATCAACGACCTCACGGCCCGCCACGAGACGGAGCTGCTGCGCGCGCGCAGCGAGGAGCGACTGAGTCTCGCACTGGAAGGCTCCGGCCTCGCGCTGTTCGACTGGGACATCGGCGGCGACCTCATCTACCAGAGCGCGCAGGCCGCCGCGATGCGCGGCGATCCGCCGGTCGAGGAGACGGTGTCGCCGGCGGTGTTGCGCTCCTACGTGCACCCTGACGATCTGGACGCGATGCGGGCGAGCATGGCGGCGGCCATGACGGGCGCAGTGCCGGTGTATCACGCCGAGTTCCGCGTTCGCAGACGCTCGGGCGACTGGCTGTGGGTGCGTGCCCGCGGGCGCGTCGTGGACCGTGATGCCCATGGCTGGGCACTGCGGATGGCCGGCACTTACGCCGACATCAACGCCCACAAGGCGACCGAGGAGCAACTGCGCTATCGGGCCGAGTTCGACACGCTCACCGACTTGCCGAATCGGGCGCTGTTCGTCGAGCGCTTGCAGCAGGCGATGCAGCGTGCCACCGGCAGCAGCACGATGGCGCTGCTGTTCCTGGACGTCGATCACTTCAAGACCATCAATGACACGCTCGGACACGAAGCGGGCGACCAGCTGCTGAAGGTGTTCGCGACGCGGATGCGCGATTGCGTCCGGCAGTCCGACACCGTGGCCCGACTCGCGGGCGACGAGTTCACGGTGATCCTCGAGGGCCTGCGCGGTGCCGACGACGCGAAGGCACTCGCCAGCAAGCTGGTCGAGACGCTGAGTGCGCCGATTGCCTGGGCCGGCAAGCTCTTCGTGATCACGAGCAGCGTCGGGATCGCGATGTGGCGCGACGGCGAGACCGACGACGCCGACCTCTTGCGGCGCGCCGACGCGGCGCTGTACGAAGCCAAACGGCAGGGGCGCAACCGATTCTTCTGCGAAGAGGCCGACCCGATGGCTGGGCCGCTGACCGCGTTGAGCGAGGTCTCGATCGCCGTCACGCACTAGGTGTTTGGTGCCGATCAAAGCTTGCGAAGATAAGCGAGCAGCGCCGGCACCTCGGCATCGGTGAACGGGCGGTCGATGACCGGCGGCGTCATGCCCGGTTGCGTGGTCAGCAGCGGCGCCGCCGGGTTCTGCACCTGCACGCGCTTGAAGAACTGCTTGTAGTGCTCGAGCATCTCTTCGAGCGTCGCCGCGGTGTTGTTCATGAAGTAGGGCGCGGTCCGGCTGATGCCGCGCAGGTTCGGGATGTCCATGTGCTGGATGTCGCCGGGTCCGCCCGCGGCGGGGTAGCCGGTGAGCAGCAGCCGCCCTGGGTCCGAGGTCGTGATCCGGGTGACGCAGGCCGGCTGCGGCGCGGCGCCGCCGCACGGCGTGCCGCTCGGCGCGACGCCGCTGTTCGTGATCTCGTAGGTCCGCACGTTCTCCATCTGGCTCGCGCTGCAGGGCGCGAACGAGAAGCGCGGCGGGCTGACGTTGTCGACCGGCCTCGGGCAGGCGGTCATGATGTCGTGGTAGCGGACCAGCGCGGTCGGTGTGCCCGGCGTGCCTTGCACGATCGGCGTGCTGCCGCCGGGATGGCCGCCCATGTTGCCGTGGCACTGCGCGCAGGAGCGGTTGAAGACGGCCTTGCCCTCGGTCTCGAGCGCGTTCAAGACCGGATCGGGATCGGGCAGCGGGTTCGCGCCGGCGGCGATGGCATCAGCGAGCGCCTTCACGCCGATGGACGAGAACTTCGCGTTCTGGAACGCCGCGAGATCGTCCAGGAAGCTCGCCGGCGGGTCGACGCTGATCCCCGCATGGTTGCGCAATGCGCCCAGCGCCTGGCTCTGCAGCGTGTCGAAGCGGCCGTCGAGCTGGTAGCCGCCGCGCTGGTTCGGCCCGCGCGGCGCCACCGGCGCGGCAGCGTCGGGGCCGGTGATGTTGGCGTCGAGGATAGACGGCACGGAGCGCCAGACATCGGCGACGGTCTCGCTGGTCGGCAGTGCCGATGCTGGGCACGGGACCATCGCCCCGCAGTCGAGCAGCTTGACGTTGGCCGGCAGCGGCAGCGTGACGCGAACCAGGCCGTTCTGCGTCAGGTTCGTGAAGTCATGCGCGGCCGCGCCATTGACGCGGAAGTCGTCGGCGTCGATGGCGCGGAACAGCGGGTCGTCGACGCCGGTCTGCGTCATCGCCGTCAACCGGGCCTGCGCCGCGGTCGGCGTGAGTTGGAAGTTCTCGGTGTCCATGTGGCAGTCGGAACAGGCGCGCCCATTGCCGCCCAGGCCGCTGAGCGTGCGGTCGTGAAAGTTCGCCTTGCCGCGGCAGAACGCCGAGCCGCTTGGCGCCGACGCAGCGCTGGCGGTGGTGCAGCCGTCGGCATCGACGAGAGGTGGCGTCGCGCTGTCGTCCTGCGAGCCGCCGCAGGCGTGGAGCGCGATGCCGGCGAACAGGACGAGCGCTGCGGCCAGGAGCCGGTTGTGTTGGCGATGGGCCATGTCGTTCCCTCGGAGTGACGATGCGCCGGTCGCAGCCTGCGAACCGACGCGTCACAATGACCGCGACCCCCGCCAAACGTCCTTAGTCGCTCATGAATCTTTTCTGAAGAAAGTCTGAATCAGCGCCATGGCCGTGTCTGATCGCTATGCCTTCGGGGACTTCGTGCTGGAGCGTTCGCAACAACGCGTGCTGCGCAGCAGCGACGGCAGCGAGCTGAGCCTGACGCCACGCCTGTTCGGTGCCTTGTTGATGTTCGTCGAGAACGCGGATGCGCTGCTCGACAAGGACACGCTGATGCGCGCGCTGTGGCCGGGGCTGGTGGTCGAGGAGAACAACCTCAGCCAGACCGTCTCCAGCCTTCGACGTGCGCTGGGCGACGAGCCCACAGGGAGCCGCTACATCCAGACCGTGGCCCGCCGCGGCTTCAGGTTCATTGCCGCAGTGACGGCATTGCCGAATGTCGATGCCGCGGCCGCGCCGCCGGCACTTGTCGCTGCGCCGGACGCGCCCGTCGTGACCGGCGGGCTGCGCGCCGGCCCGCAGCGCAGGCGCCAATCCGACCAGCGGCGCTGGCTCGGCCTGCTGCTGGCCGGCGGCGTGGCCACCGGCCTGGCCGGCGCCGGCTGGTGGGCATGGCGCCGTCAACCCGCGCCGGCCGGCGACGCGACCGCGCTGCGCGCCACGCTGGCCGTGCTGCCGTTCAAGCCGCTGGCGACCGAAAGCCGCGACGAATTGCTGGAGGTGGGCATGGCCGACAGCCTGATCACGCGCCTGTCCACCGTGCCCGGCCTGGTGGTGCGCTCGGTCGGTTCGGTGCGGCGCTATGCCGGCGCCGAGCAAGACCCGGTGCGCGCGGCGCGCGACCTCGACGTGGCCTGGATCGTCGACGGCTCGCTGCAGCGGCGCGGCGAGCAGCTGCGCGTGACTGCGCGGCTGCTGCGCGCGTCCGACGGCGCCGCCACCTGGAGTGACAGCTTCGATGCCAAGTTCACCGGCGTCTTCGACATGCAGGACCTGATCTCGGCGCGCGTGATGCAGGCACTGGCCCCGCGGCTGGAAGCGAGCGCCCGCGTGGCGCCGGGCCTGCCCACGACCAACCTGGGCGGCACCCGCAACACCGATGCCTACCAGCTCTACCTGGCGGCGTCGCGGCAGGCCCAGAGCCGGCGTGCCGATGGCGTGCGCAAGGGCATCGCGCTGTTCAACCAGGCCCTCACCGTCGACCCCACTTACGCGCTCGCGTACGTCGGGCTGGCCGAGGCCTTGCGCGAGACCTTGCTCGCCGCGGACGCCGCGCCGGCCGATGTGTTCGAGCCGGCCCGCGTTGCCGTGCAGCGCGCGCTGGCGTTGGCACCCAACCTCGCCGAGGCGCTGTCCGAGAAGGGCTTCAGCCTCTACTACTTCGAGTTCGACTGGGGTGGCGGCGAGCGTGAGTTTCGCAGGGCGCTGGCGGTCAACGCCAACGTCGCGATGGCGCACTTCGGCCTGGCGCAGCTGCTGCTGACGCAAGACCGGCCCGACGAGGGTTTCGTGCACCTGCGCCTGGCGCGCGAGCTCGACCCGATGTCGCCGTTCCTGAACACGATCGAAGCGGGGTATCTGCTGGCCGCTGGCCGGCGCGACGAGGCCCGCGCCAGGCTGGCCCGAGCCTTCGACATCGCCCCCGACTTCTACCTCGCCCACCGCGCCCAAGGGCTGCTGCACCTGGCCGAGCAACGGCCCGAGCCCGGCATCGCATCGCTGCGGCGCGCCGTCGCGATGGCCGACGGCAACAGCCGCCCCAGCGCGCTGCTGGGCATGCACCTCGCACGCCTGGGGCAGCGCGACGAGACACGCGCGATCCTGGATCGCCTGCTCGAGCGGGCCAGGACACGCGCGGTGTCGCCGGTCTCGCTGGCGGTGCTGCACGCGGCGCTGGGAGACACAGCGCTGGCACTCGACGCACTCGAGCGCGCATTCGCGGCCCGCGACACGCAGCTCGTGTTCCTGAAGGACGACCCGCGCTGGTCGGGCCTGCGCAAGGAGCCACGCTTTGTCGCGCTGATGCAAGCGCTCAAGCTCGACCGTTATGGGCCAGGGCTGTCGCCGACCTGAAGCGTCGCGATCCATTCGAGACGCTAGACTGTGGCTCGCTCAACCCCGGCGCCCCGACTGCGCCTCGTGCGGAGATTGCGATGCGAACACTGGCCCAGACTGCCTACCTCGATTCAGAGCCCGGGGCACTGAGCGAACTGCCCAGCGTGGGCACGTCGCTCGAGAACCCGCTGGTCTACGACGCGTCGGCCAAGGAGCTGAAGGCGATGGCCTCGCAAGGCCTGGTCAAGATCGTCGAAGAACGGCGCAGCACCGACGAACCGGACGCGCTGATCAGCCGGCTGATCTTCAAGCGCCTGCGGTAGCCCGAAGCGGCATCGCCGCTTGCCGGGCCGGCGCCGCTGGCCCGTGAATTTATCGCGGCTTGCGGCGAAGGAACAATTCGTTGCGCCGGTTGACAGGATCCAACTGTCCTTACCTCGTAGGATGCACCGACACACGTTGAAGTGTCGCCAGCGCATCGCAAGCGGCTCGCGGACTTCGACACCGAACACGGTCCCGAGGAGCCTCGATGCCCTTCATCATGATTTCTGCCGGGCCGACCAGCTCCCGCCTCCGCACCGTGTCGCTGCCGGTGGTCGTGATCGCCGGCGGGCTGGCGATCCTGGCGCTGCTGACGGCGGGTGTCGCGCTGGGCCGCTGGCTGTCCTCGGTGGCGCCGGCGCACACGACGCTGCAAGAGAAGCCGAACTCGGCGATGCCGTTTGCCGTCGAGCAGCTGGGGGCGCTGTCGGGGCGCCTCTTCAAGCTCGAGAGCCAGGCCGGCCAGCTGAGCGACCGCATCGGCGCCATGCAGAGCGTCGCGACCAAGCCGGCCGCTGCTGCGACACGTGCCGCCAAGAAGGCCGAGAGCGGCGGCCCGCTGCTGCCGCCGCGGGCCGAGCCGGCCCTGGCTGCGCTGGGTGACCTCGACGCCTTGCAAGCCCGCATCGCGCAGGTCGAACAGCAGATCGGGCTGGTCGCCGATGCCGCCTCGTTGCAGAACCTGGCGCTGATGCGCCTGCCCACGCGCCTGCCGGTCGAGAACGCGGAGCTGGGCTCGCCCTTCGGCAACCGCGAAGACCCGTTCACCGGCCGGCAAGCCTTCCACTCGGGGCTGGATTTCGCGGCCGGGCCAGGCACGGTCATTCATGCCGCGGCTGGTGGCACGGTGGCGTTTGCCGGCTTCAAATCCGACTACGGCTGGGTCGTCGAGATCGAACACGGCAACGGCCTGGTCACGCGCTACGCGCATGCCTCGCGGCTGAGCGTCAAGACCGGCGCCGTGGTGATGCCGGGCGACGCGATCGCGGCGGTCGGCTCCACCGGCCGCTCCACCGGGCCGCATCTGCACTTCGAGGTGCTGCGCGACGGCGAAGCCATCGACCCGCGGCGCTATCTGGCTGGTCTGTGAGCTTGCACCGCGCATGTCGATACGTTCCTGGCGGCTGGCTCCGACGACGAACCTCGCGCGCGCCAGGCTCGTGCTCTCGGCCAGCCCGGTGCGCCGCCGGTGGGTCTGGAGTGCGCTCGTCGTCGTGGCCTGTGCGAGCGGTGCGGCCGGCAGCCACCTCTACTGGATGCAGCGCTTCGACCGACTGCAGGAGCAGGCCGTGGCGCTGAAGGACGTGCAAGCGCTGCAGCGGCAGCTCGAGCAGTCGCGTCTGCAGCTGCGCGTGTCCGACGCGCGCAGCGAGGAACTGGAGCATCAGATCGATGCGCTCAATCAACAGCTGCGCGCGTCCCAGGAGGAGCTGACGTTCTTCCGCAAGGCCCGCGACGGCAGGCACTAGACACGCCCACCGGGAGATCACCCACGATGTTTGCGAATCGCAAAAAGCGCCCGTCCATCGAGATGACCAAGCTGTCCAGCCTGATCGCCGAGGACGTCGAAATCATCGGCGACGTGAGCTTCGCCGGCGGCATCCGGATCGACGGCCGGGTCGTCGGCAACGTCATCGCGCGCACCGCCGATGGCGAGAGCCGCGGCCTGCTCGTGGTGTCGGACAAGGGCCGCATCGAAGGCAGCGTGCGCTGCGGCGATGCGGTCGTCAACGGGTCCGTCGCCGGCAGCCTCGAGATCGAGAATTTTCTCGAGCTGCAATCGAACGCGCATGTGAGCGGCACGATCCGCTACCGGCACCTGCGCATGGACGTCGGCGCCGTCGTTCAAGGGCAGCTGCTGCAGGCCGACGCGACGCCCGCGTCGGACAACGTGGTGGCGCTCGACGTGAAGAGCGTTTCAGCGCCGTGATGAAGGCAGCGGCTGTGGCGCGTCGTCGACCAGCCGCCACGCGCTCAATGCGCTCAGCAGCGCAAGCGCCGCACACAGCAGCATGACGCAGCGGAAGCCGGCGACGAAGGCATCGCCGATGGCCTGCTTCAGCGCCGCTGCGGTGGCCGCGTCGAGGCCGTCGGGCAGCACGATCCCGGCGAGCTTGTGGCGTTGCGCGTGAAGCGCGGCCAGGACCTCGGGCGACACCTGCATGCGCGCCAGCGAATCGCGCAGCGCGGCATCGAAGGCCCAGGCCATCACCACCCCGAAGACCGCGATCGCGAGCAGCGCGGCGGCGCGCGACACGGCGTTGTTCACCCCTGACGCGACGCCGGCGAGCTCGGTGCCGACCGAGTTCATCACGGTCGTGGTCAGCGGCGCGACGGTGATGCTCATGCCCAGACCCAGCACGCAGACCGCCGGGAAGAAGCTCAGCCAGTAGCTGCCGCCGATGCCGGGCGCAGCGAACAGCACGAAGCCGATCGCGGCCACCACCGGCCCGGCCACCAGCGGGCGCCTGGGCCCGAACCGGTCGACCAGCTGCCCGGCCCAGCGCGACAGCGCGAACATGATCGCGATGAACGGCAGCAGCGCTGCGCCGGCCGCGGTGGCACCGAAGCCCTGGACCTGGATCAGGTTCAGCGGGAAGAAGTACAGCCCGCCACCGAGCGCCGCATACAGCAGCAAGGTCAGCAGGTTGGCGCCGGCGAAATTGCGGATGCGGAACAGCGCCAGCGGCAACATCGGCGCGCGGCCGGTGGCTTCGACGCGGACGAACAGCGCCAGGCCGACGATGCCGGCCGACGCCGAGCCCAGCACCTCGGCCGAGGCCCAGCCGCGGCTCGGCGCTTCGATGAGCGCGAAGACGATGCCGGCCAGGCCCAGCGTCGCGGTGATGGCGCCGCGCCAGTCGACATCGCCGCGCGACGCTTCGCCGCCGCGGCTTTCCGGGACCTTGGCCGCGCACACGATCAACAACACCGCACCGATCGGCGCGTTGACCAGAAAGGCCCAGGCCCATGAGTAGTGCTCGACGAGGTAGCCGCCCAGCACCGGCCCGATCGCGGCGGTGATGCCGCTGAACGCCGACCACGTGCCGATCGCGCGGCCGCGCTGCGATTGCGAGAACGTCGCGCTGATGAGGGCCAGGCTGCCCGGCACCAGCAGTGCCGCGCCGACTCCCTGCACCGAGCGGGCGACGATCAACGGGCCGACCGCGCGCGACAGACCGCACATCACCGAGGCCGCGGTGAAGAGGCCCACGCCGATCATGAAGACGCGGCGCCGGCCGAAGCGGTCGCCGAGCGCACCGCCCGCCAGCAGCAGCGATGCCAGGAACAAGGCATACGACTCGATCACCCATTGCGCCTGGAACGCGCTGGCGTTGAGGTCGCGCTGCAGGGCCGGCAGCGCGACATTGGCCACCGTGCCATCGACGAAGGCCATGCTCGAGCCCAGAATGGCCGCCACCAGCGTCCAGCGCTGTGCCGCAGCGGCGCAGGGCGTTTCCTCGGGGCCGTGCAGGATGGCGGCCGCGTCGCAAGGGGGTCTGCCGATCTGGCTCATCTCGACTTCTGTCCGCGCGCTCGTGGGTCTTGAGGCAGGATAGCGCGATGCGCCCGACCCGCGCCGGCGCTGAACCAATCAACCCAACGATCCATCATCATCGCCACCATGAACTTCGACTGGAACAACCCGTACCCGACGATCCGCAGCCCGTTGATGGCGCGCAACGTCGTCGCCACCTCGCAGGCGCTGGCCTCGCAAGCGGGGCTGCGCATGCTGCTCAAAGGCGGCAACGCGGTCGATGCGGCGATCGCCGCGGCCGCCGCGCTGACCATCGTCGAGCCGGTGTCCAACGGCCTGGGCAGCGACAACTTCGCGATCCTGTGGGATGGCCATCAGCTGCACGGCCTGAACTCGTCCGGCGTCGCGCCCGCGGCATGGAACCCGCAGTACTTTCGCCGCAAGCATGGCGACGCGATGCCGATGCGCGGCTGGGACAGCGTCACGACGCCGGGCGCGGTCGCGGGCTGGGTCGCGTTGTCGGAGCGCTTCGGCCAACTGCCGTTCGCCGACCTGCTCGAGCCGGCCATCGAGCTGGCCGAGCGCGGCCACGGTGTGGGCTGCATCGTGTCGGACAAGTGGGGCCGCCAGCTGCCGCTGCTGAAAGACCTGCCGGGCTTCGCCGAGGCCTTCATGCCGCGCGGCCGCGCGCCGGCGCCGGGCGAGCGCTTCGTGTTCAAGGACGCAGGCGCGACCCTGCGCCAGATCGCGCTGACCAAGGGCGAGGCCTTCTACCGCGGCGAGATCGCCGCGAAGCTGGTCGCGCACTCGAGCGCGAACGGCGGCAGCATGAGCCTGGCCGACCTCGCGGACTACCGGCCCGAGTGGGTCACAACGATCCAGAAGAACTTCGCCGGCCACACCGTGCACGAGATCCCGCCGAACGGGCAGGGCATCGCCGCGCTGATGGCGCTGGGCATGCTCGAGCAGCTCGACCTCGGCCGCTTGCCTGTCGACAGCGTCGAATCGCAGCACCTGCAGATCGAGGCGATGAAGCTCGCGTTCGCCGACACCTACCGCTGGGTCGCGGACCCGCGCTTCATGACCGATGTCACCGCCGCCGACCTGTTGAGCGATGGCTATCTCGCCGAGCGCGCGAAGCTGATCGACCCGAAGCGTGCGATCGATTTCAAACACGGCACACCGCCCAGCGGCGGCACGATCTACCTGACCGCGGCCGACGAGCGCGGCATGATGATCAGCCTGATCCAGTCGAACTACATGGGCTTCGGCAGCGGTGTGGTCGTGCCCGGCACCGGCGTGAGCCTGCAGAACCGCGGCCATGGCTTCACGCTCGACGAGCAGCACCCGAACGTCGTGGCCGGCGGCAAGCGGCCGTTCCACACCATCATCCCGGGCTTCCTGATGCGCGATGGCCAGCCGCAGATGAGCTTCGGCGTGATGGGCGGCAACATGCAGCCGCAAGGCCATCTGCAAACGCTGGTGCGCCTGCTCGTGCATCACCAGCAGCCGCAGGCGGCGTGCGACGCGCCGCGCTGGAAGGTCGCGAGCGGCCTGAACGTCGATTTCGAATCGACGATGGCGCCTGCGCTGGTCGCGGACCTGACGGCGCTCGGCCACCGGTTTGAGGCGACGGCCGATGCCTACATGGACTACGGCAGCGGCCAGTTCATCTGGAAGCTGTCCGACGATCTCGACGACGGCTACGTGGCCGCGAGCGATTCGCGCCGCGACGGCCAGGCCGCGGGGTACTGAGCGATGGCCTCATCACCGATCTTCCACATGATCGTCGGCGCGCCGGACCCGGTCGCACCGTTCAGCCACGCGGTCGAAGCCGACGGCTGGGTCTTCGTCACTGGGCAGATGCCGTTCACGGGTACGTCGGTCGATGCGCCGTATCCCGAAGGCATCGAGGCCCAGACCCACCAGGTCATGAAGAACCTCGAGACGGTGCTGAACGGTTGTGGTCTCGGCCTGCAGCACGTGCTGTCGGTGCGGATCTTCCTGACGCACTTCGACGAAGACTACGCGCCGATGAACGCTGTCTACGCAGGCTACTTCGCGGCGGGCAAACGGCCGGCGCGCACCTGCGTCGGCGTGACCGGCCTGGCCAAGGGCGCGCGGGTCGAGATCGATGTCGTCGCGCGGCGCGAGGTCGCGGACCCGGTCTAGCGCGACCTACGACGCGGCGCCGTCGGCGACGAAGCCGGCCGCGAGGTGCGACAGGTCGCAGAACGGCTTGTTCTTCGACTGCCCGCAGCGGCACAGCCTGGCCTCGGTGATGCGCGCCACTGTGCGGCCCGTGCCGGCGCAGACCTCGAGGTTGCCGCGCACTTGCAGCGGCCCGTTCTTCAGCGGCGTGACGGCGAGCGGCCCGTCGCGCTGCGGCAAGGGGTCGGCGCTGCCGGTCGCGGGTTCGCCACTGGCCGTGAACTTGGCAGCGACGTGCGAGCCGTCGCACCAGGGCTTGTTGTTGGACTGGCCGCAGCGGCACAGCGTGGCCCGAAAGCCGTCGTCGACGCCGGCAATCGTCAACGGCGCATGCACGGCATACGGCCCGTTCTCTCGGATGCGCAGCTGGTTCACCGGCGGCGGCGCTTCATCGGCACCGCCGTCGTGACGCTCGTATTGGATCGCGCCCGACGGGCAGTTGTGCGCGACCGCGACCAGGGTCTCGACCGCGACGGCATCCGGGTAGATCCACTCGCCCGGCGTGTTGGCTTTGAACACCGTCGGGGCGTCGAGCACGCAGTGGCGCGAGTGAATGCAACGCTTGGCCTCGAACAAGATCGTCGCCGCATGGCCCTTTGCGATCTCAAGCTTCGATGCAGCGGCTGGCGCAGCCGCTACCACCACCGAGGTCGGCGCAGGTGCAGGCGATGCGGCCGGCGCCGCCACACCGGCGATCCCGAGCAGCGCGGCCTGCTGCGCCGCGAGCAGGTCGATCACGCCCTGCCATGTCGCGGCCGACTCGCCCTCGACCAGCTCCAGCGGTAGCTCGACGGCGCGCTGGCGCAGCTGCCCAAGGCGTTCGGCGACGAACGCGGCGGCGCCGTCGTGCGGCAGCTGCGCGAGCGTGCGCAAGGGCGTGAAGGTCAGCCCGGCGTGCGGCCCACCGCTGCCCTCGTTCGCGGGGCGCGCGGCCAGGCCCTGGCCGACCGGCACCAAGGCGCGCATCAGTGCAAAGCTCGCGGCGAGCCAGGTCGCCTTCGCGCGCCGATCGCTGGCACCGAAGCCTTGCAGCAGGCAGCGCAGCGAGGTCGTGTACATCGCGTTGCCGATGTCCAGCCAGCGCGCGATGCGCGGCCCGTTGATGTGCACGCGCTCGCCGGCGCTGTGGATCGGCGTGTTCATCACCGGGTTCGTCGCTGCGGGCCATGCCGGCTCGAAGCCCGGGTCGGCCGCGGTGAGCGCCGCGAGCTCTTGGCCGATGCGCGTGAAGCGGCAGAAGTGCGAATCGATGTGCTCGTCGCCCGCGCCTTCGCCTTGCGTCACGATGGTCTCGATCGCCGCCTGCGCGCTGCGCAGGTCGGTGACCGCCGTGACGCCGGGTAGCGGCGCGAGGCCGGCGTCGACCTGCAAGGCCGGGTTGCCGCGGAACAGGGTGGCTTCGCCGAGCGCCGCGGCACAGGCCTCGAGCGACTGGGCCAGCACCTCGTAGAGCTCGCCGACGGTGGCGTAGTCGCGCGGGCCCGGGCTCAGCCGGCCCTCGGGCACCATGCGCCGGTACTGGCGCCCCGGCACGAAGCCCTCGCCATCGGCGAGCTGCTGGCTCGACGGCCGCTCGAGGAACTTGAAGTGCTCGATCGTGGCCGCCGAGAACGGCTGCAGCCGGATCACGAAGCCTGCCGGATACGGCCCGGCATCGACCGGAAACGGCGGCCTGCCCACGTTCGGCGCCGCACCGAGCGCGTTCGCGAGGTTGCCGACCAGCGCGAGGTGGCTCATCTCTTCGAACACCACCGACATGATGGTCTGGCGCCAGCGCTGCACCGCGGCGCTCTGCTCGGCGCTCCAGTGCGGGTCCAGCCGCTTCAGGCTGAACGCCGCGTAGAGGTAGCAGCACATCAGGTGGTGCTCGATCTCGGCCGCTTCGTGCAGCCAGTAAAGCAGTTGCTCTCGACTCGGCGGGTTGGCAGGCTTCGAATTCACTTGAGTCCCTTCAGGCTTCGCCTTTCGGTGTTCGCCCTTGGGGCGGCCCGGCGGGCTTATCGGCCGAACTTTATCCGCGTTCTTTCGTCAGCGCCGCGCGGCGGGGATGAGGTCGAGCGCCATCTTCTGCGCGCCGCGCAGCAGCTCCACGTTGACGCTGCGGCCGATGCGTTCGCCGCCGAGCAGGCGGTGCAAGGTGTCCACGTCCTGCGTCGGCAGCTGGTCGACGCGCACGATGCGGTCGCCGGCACGAACGCCGGCGCGCTCGGCGGGGCCGTCGGCCAGCACCTCGTCGACACCGACCGCGCTCGCGACCTCGAGGCCGTGGTGGAGCACGGAGCGGCGCGGCACCGGCACCGTCTGCGCGGCGATGCCCAGCCAGGCGCGCCGCACATGGCCGTGGCGCATCAGCTCGCTGACGACCCAGCGCGCGGTGTCGGCCGGCACTGCGAAACACAGCGACTGCGCGCCGGCGACGATCGCGGTGTTGACGCCGACCACGCGGGCGCGCGTGTCGAGCAGCGGCCCGCCGGAGTTGCCCGGGTTCAGGCTCGCATCGGTCTGGATCACGCCGTCGATCAAGCGGCCGTTGCGTGCGCGCAGGCTGCGGCCGAGCGCCGACACGACGCCGGTCGTCACCGTCTGCGACAAGCCTTGCGGGTTGCCGATCGCGATCACGACCTGGCCGACGCGCAGCGCGCTGGAGTCGCCGAGCTCGAGGTGTTGCAGCGGCGCGCTACTGCCGACGCGCAGCAACGCGAGATCGGTGTCGACATCGGCACCGACGCGCTGCGCGCCGTGCTCGCTGCCGTCGTCGAGCGTGACGGTGATGTCGTCGCCAGCCTCAGTCACATGGCTGTTGGTCACGAGGTAGCCGTCGGGTGTGATGACGAAGCCCGAGCCGGCGCCCTCGACGCTGCGCCGGCCGGCGCGGCCGCGCAGCTGCAGCGACACCACGCCGCCGCGGGTCCGGTCCAGCGTGTTCATCACGGCCTGCGAGTACGCGTCCAGCAGGAGGTCGTCGTCGGTCATCGTCGTCGTTAGCATCGTTCGTCACCCATCACAGTCCGATCAGGCCATGGCGCAGGCCTTCGCTCACCGCCTCGGCCCGCGTCGAGGCGCCGACCTTGGCCAGGATCTGGCCGACGTGGTACTTGGCGGTGTGCGCCGAGATGCCCAGCACTCCGGCGATGTCGCGGTTCGACAGGCCCTTGCCTAGCAGCTCGAAGACCTCGAGCTCGCGCGGCGTCAGCGGCTCGTGCTCGGGGGTGTCGACGGCCCACGGCGTCTCGCGCACCGAGAGGCCTTCGAGCACGGCCGCCACCGCGGCGCGCAGCCGGCTCGGGCTCGAGTCGGCCGCGAGCTGCGCGCTCGCATGCTGCGCACCGCGCACGACGATCTCGTCGCCGAGCAGCACCCAGGCGTCGGCGTCGTCGTCGGCCCGGCCGATGCGCACGTCCCAGGCGTCGACGACGCGCAAGGCCGCGGACACGCCGTCGGCCAAGAGCGGTGAGGGGCTGACGACGACGATGCGCCGCATGCGCGTGGCTCTTTCTCTTTCGGGTTCTAGCCGCAGCGCGAGCTGGGCCGCTGCGCGACTTCGAGCGAGACCTCGTGGCTGCTGCCGCCGCGCGACACCAGCACCCGCACCTGCGCGCCGACCTGCAGCAGGTCGCGCAAGGCATCGATGCTGATGGCCGGCTCGCCGCCGATCTTGACGATCACATCGCTGACGCGCAGGCCGGCGCGCGCTGCCGGGCCATCGTCGGCCAGCGAGCTGATGAGCAGGCCGTCGACCGCGGCGCCGTCGAGCGTCGCGCGCACCGGCTGTGCGGCGATGCCGAGGTAGCCCTGGCGGACGCGGCCGTGTGCGAGCAATTGGTCGAGCACGCGGTCGACCGTCGCGACCGGCAGCACGACGCCGTGGTGGCGCGACAGCGCGTTGCTGGCGACGCCGATCACCTGGCCCGTCGCGTCGGCCACCGGTGCACCGGCGAAGCCGGGATAGAGGCCGCCGTCGAGGCGGATCAGCCGGTCGATGCGGCCGCCGCGCCAGCTGCGCCATTCGCCCGCCACCGCGCCGACATGCCCGAAGCTCGCCTGCGTCAGGCCGGACGGGTCGCGACCGACCGCGAACACCACATCGCCGATGCGCGGTGCCGGGGCCGCGGCGCGCTCGGCGACCGCGAGCGTGCCGCTGTCGAAGGTCACGGCGGCGAGGTCGGTCGCGCCGTCGATGCCGCGAACCTCGCCCGGCACCTGTTCGCCGTCGGGCCGCACCAGCGACACGCTGGCCGCGCGCCACAGCAGCGACGCGCTGGTCACGACCACACCGCTGCGCCAGAGCACGCCCGAGCCGCTGTGGCGGCGCGTGCTCAGGCCGAGCGTGGAGGCGGCCAGGCGGTCGACGGAATCGGGCAGCGTGTTTGGGCTGATGGTCATGGCGGACATCCGGTGCAAAGTAGCGATGCGCTCATCGTGCGCGAAACCGCATCGCCGCGCCCCGGCCGATCGGCGGGCCGGCACCTGCCTGTTCGGGCAGGTGGTGGCTTGTGATCGCAGATGGGGCCGACCGTGAGCCGGTCAAGGCCGCAGCGCGCGCCGGCTAGCCCACCAGCCGGCCGTCGCCTGTCAACAGCGTCTGCGTCACGTACGTGCTGCCGCGCCGTTGCGACGCGCTGAAGCCAATGCGGAAGCCGCCGATGTCCTCGCCGCTGCGGCGCTCGAACTCCGCTAGCACGGTCTCGCGCGTGGGCGGCCGCTCCATGCGCGCGAGCACCGGCAGCACATAGCGCGCTGCGAGATAACCGGCGAGGCTGATCTGCGAAGGCTTCTCGTCGAACTGCGCCTTCAGCGAGGCCCGGTAGTCGAGCACCGCCGGCAGCGCGCTGCTCTGCGGATTCGGGACGACCTGCGTCAGGATCAACGGCACGGCGCGGCCGACGCCCAGCTGCACGAGCGTGGCCACGTCGATGTCGGCCAGGCTCACGACATAGCGCTGCAGCTTGCGCGCCGACAGTGCTTGCGCGAACTGCGACAGCTCGATCGTGCCGCCCAGAAACAGCAGCAACGCGGGCGAGTTGCCGGGCAGGCGATTCGCGATCGATGCGAGGTCTTCCGCGCGCTGCGGCGCGTAGGTCGTGACGCGAAGCTTCAGCGCCTGGGCCGCGGCCTCGACACCGAGGCGCAGCGCCGAGAATTCGCGTTCGCTCGAATAGACCAGCCCGATGTCGACGATGCCGAGCGACTCGAGGCTTTTCATCGCGAAGCGAATCTGCATCTCGCGCGAGGCGAAGATCGGCACGACGTCGCGGTCGGCGTCGAACCGGCTGTCGAACAGCCACGGCGCGAGGTGGGCGATGGCCAGGCCCTCGTCGCGCGCGGCCTCGATGCTGTCGAGCGCGAGCCGTTCGCCCGCGGTGCCGATCAGCGCGCACAGACCCGGGTCCTTGCGGATAGCTTGCAGCGCCGTTTTCACGGATGCGGCGCTGCCGTCGCAGTCGAAGTTGACGAGCTGAACGCGCCGGCGGGCGCCGCGATTGAAATCGTTCACTGCGAGCCGCACGCCGGTGGCGTAGTCGCGCGAGATCTCTTGCTGGTCCTGCGACGAGTCGAGCAACTGCGCCAGCCGGATCGGCTCTGCCGAGCCGCGGTTGGGCACGGCGCTCTGCGCGAGCGCGTTGTTCAGGGGCTGGCAGGCGAGGGCGGCGCCCGCGGCGTTGAGAATGATCTGTCGGCGAACGGGGTCGATGCGCGGGTGGCTGGGGGTCGGCGGCATTTCAGCGGGGACTGCAGTTTCGTGGCGAGAGGTCTGCTGCCTGTCTCAGGCAGCGTGCTCGCGAATACTGAGTCAGCCATGTGACACGACCATGGCCGGCCGGGACCGGGTCGTACCGACTCCGTGACGCTTGTCTCGCTCGCCGCCGAGCTCAGGGCTGCTTGGTGCGCTTGGCCGGCGCCGATGCTGCGTCGACGGCCTTGGGCCGGCCTGTCTTCAGGCTCGGCACGCCGTTCAGCGCCGTCAGAAAGGCCTTGTCGCTCATCGCGTGCAGCGCGCTGATGCCGGCACGCAGCAACTCGCTTTTCTTGATCGGGCGGCTCAGCTTGGTGGCGCGAAGCTTCAGGCCCTCGAGCACGGTGTATTCCGATTTGGGGATCGTGAAGCTGTCGCGTACCAGCTTGTGCTTCGGCTTGGCCGCGGCTGCTGCCGGCGACTCGACAACGATCGGCTTGGCGGCCGCGCGCGCCCGGGGCGCAGCGGCTTTGGCCGAATTCGCCGGCGCGGCAGTCTTGCGGGCGATGTTGCCCTTGGTGTTATTCGTCATTCTTTGCCTTTTAACGATGCATACGGTATAAACAGTTTATACGATAGCGGGCTCGCCTTCGATGCCCGCCGCCTCGTCACTCTGGAGACGACCATGCACACACCTCGATTGCCGGCGGCGCACATGATGCCGTCTGTCGGCGCGCTGATGGACCCGATCTTCCTGCGCGGCGCGGTCGCCGATGCCACGGAGCCGGCGCACGCCGCCACGTCATCGGCGCCGTCGTCGATCGCCGCCGCGTGGGCCCAGGGCCTGGCCTGGCTGGCGCGGCTGATCGCCGCGCGCTGACGCCGCGGTTTTATCAGCGGCCGCTGAACTGCGGCGGCCGCTTCTCGGCCCAGGCCGCACCGCCTTCGCGCAGGTCGGCCGAGGCCGCGGCCCGCGCGATGTCGCGCTGCAGGTCGGCCGCGTCGAGCGCGCCGCGGGCGATGCGGTTCAGGTGTTTCTTCATCCCGAGCAGCGCGAGCGGCGCCATGCCGGCGAGGGTGTCGCTGAGGCGCTCGGCGGTGTCATGCAAGGCATCGGCGGCGACCAGGTGCGTGAGGAAGCCGATCGCCTTCATCTCGTCGGCGCCGATGCGCTCGGCCGTCAGGAACAAGCGCTTCGCCGTGTCGACGCCGAGGCGGCTGACATAGCGCTCGAGGCCGCGCTGGTAGAAGTGCAGGCCGAGCCGCGCCGCCGGCATGAACATGTCGGCCGCCGGCACGCCGAGCCTGAAGTCGCAGGCCAGCGCCAGGTCGGTCGCGCCGCCGTAGACGCCGCCCTGGATCAGCGCGAGCGTCACCGGCCGCGCGTCTTCGAGCGCGTTGGCGATGTCTTCGAACGCTGCCGTGGTGGCGGCGTCGATGCGGGCGATGTCGTAGCCGCTGCAGAAGTACTTGCCATGCGCCTCCAGCCGCAGCACGAGCACCTGCTCGGCCGCGTCGACGGCCGCGATGTGCGCGGCCAGCGCCGCGAGGTCGTCGGGCCCGAGCCGGTTGGCGGCTTGCGGGCGGCGCAGCGTGATCGTCGCGACCGCGCCGCTGATGTTCAACTCGGGTGTACTGCCCATGCGACGCTGCCTCGGCCTTCTTCATGTGTTCGTTCCCGCTGTTGTAGCCGAGTTCGGGCAGATGCCGGCCGGGGCGCGTCGCCGGGGTGGCGTGCTACTGCAGGTTCAGCGCATTGGTCAGGTCGCCCATGGCCGTGCCGCCCGCGGCCTTGAGCGCGTTGTCGCGCGCCGTCAGGCCGCTGAGCGTGTCCAGCCCGAAGCGGCGCGTGATCAGGCGCAGGATCGACGCGGTGTCGTACTGCGTGTGATCGACGGTGCCCTTCTTCGCCAGCGGCGAGACGATGATCGCCGGGATGCGGGTGCCGGGGCCGATCAGGTCGCCCTTGGGCGGCGCGACGTGGTCCCACACGCCGCCGAACTCGTCGTAGGTGATCACGATCACCATGTTGGCCCACTGCGGGCTGGCCTGCAGCTTGGTGACGAGGTCGGCGATCTTCGCGTCGCCGTCGGCCAGGTTGGCGTAGCCCTCGTGCTGGTTGTAGACGCCTTCCGGCTTGTAGAACGACACGGCCGGCAGCGTGCCGGCGGCGGCATCGGCGATCAGGTTGGTGTAGTCCTGCAGGTGTGCAGTGCGATCGGCGGCGTGCGCGACCGGGTCGAACGATGCGTAGTAGTTGAACGGCTGGTGGTGCGCCTGGAAGTCGACATTGGTCGTGTTCGACACGCCGTTCGCATCGCCGGCGTAGATCACCGTGCGCTTCGTGGCCGGCGCCTGCGTGCCGTCGGTCAGCGCGGCGTTCCACGCGCCGCCGTACCACTTCCAGCTCACGCTCTTGGCCGTCAGCAGATCGCCGATGTGGGTCTGGGTTTGCGGCGGCAGCGTGGTCGCTTTGCTCGTGTCGGCGTACAGCGCGTCGCTGCCGGTCGTGTCGACCGGCGTGTTGCCGCTCGGCTGGTACGGCGCCTGCATCGTGTTGACGGCGTGGAACTTGCCGTCGCCGAAGTAGTTGGCCGGCGTGATGTTGCCGCTCTTCACGTAGACCGGCGGGCCGTCGAGCGCCGACGCCGGGCTGGTGCTGGCGAGTGTCAGCTTCGGCAGGAACTTACCGGCGCTGTCGGTGTCGAGCGTGGCGATCGTCGGCTTGGCTGCAGCCGTGTCGGCGTTCGGGTACTCGGGCGCGCACGCGCACACCAGGTACTGGTGGTTCAGGAACGAGCCGCCGAACGCGCCTTCGAAGAAGTTGTCGGCCAGCACGTATTGCTGCGCGAGCTTGTAGAGCGCCGAGCTGCTGTAGTC
>Ga0307509_10004241_pt1 | contig 20903 bp, 12 predicted proteins | sample 10_EM_MG_FD_202245 | JGI IMG/M metagenome (GOLD analysis project Ga0307509, IMG submission 202245) | Populus trichocarpa ectomycorrhiza microbial communities from riparian zone in the Pacific Northwest, United States - 10_EM | ecosystem: Host-associated > Plants > Roots > Unclassified | place... | reverse complement strand
GTGTGCCACGACAACGGTGCTATCCGTGGATGGCAGGGCACGCTGTGGGACGGCTTTCAGGACGTTCAACCGGCCTCCTGAGAGGCATCGCGCACGCTTTGCAATACGCGATAGTTCGAGCGCTTACAGTTGAGACAACGAAGCTGCAGCGATCGCGGCGCTCCCGCGAACCAGCAGGTTGACGCCCTCCGCCGAGTGATCGGCTGTTGCATTTCAGCGTTTTGTCCGTCTCGAAAAAGTTGCAGTGACGCACTTTCGCGTTAGTGGCATCTTCACGTGTTGATTTTTTTGCAAGTTGCCCATGACAGCACAAGAAGCCACAGATGCTGCAGCGGAAGGGATTGTTCGGCGGAGCGGCCGTGGGTGCCAGTCGCCGCGACATAGGCCCTAACGGCCTGCGCGGGCGCGGCGCCTTCTGCGTTGGCTGTTCATAAGCAGCAGCGCTTCCCGATTTTTCCTCTCGACATCATCCTCAGCAATGGCGCAGTTGTCCGGGGCGGCGCTCTGTGGCTCACCGATCACGGCCGGTGCTTCGACGCTTTCCAAAGTCGCTGCGACGAAATACTCATCAACAGGCGCAATAGTCGCGGCAATCGGGAGCTCGCCACTCGTATTAATCGCTTCGCGACTTTCGGGAACGCTTGGGACAGAGTCCTGGCTGCCAGCACTGGCGGCCCGCAAATTCACTTCCATCACTTTCAGATCGCGGATGGTCAAGTAGCCCGTGTCGCCCTCTTTGCCGGAAACCGCGGGAGGCTGTTCCACCGGAGCTGTGGACTCCACCGTAGTTGCGGACACTGTCGCTGCTGTGGCCTCAGCAGCCGCTGTGCGATCTGTCGCTGCTACGGCCGGGGTCGGCTCCTTGATGCGGTCCGGTGCGCGGAGCGCCTCCTCGATCCTCTTCAACATGGAATTTGTGTTGCCGACTCTGCTGACGAGAACCGCTACAGAGACAAGAAGAGCCCCGATCAAAGCTGCGATGACTGTGAACTGCCAGAGGGCCATGCTGAGCCTGCCGTTGCTTACGTCAACGGCAGGATAACCGCTCTGGTGGCGGCGGACGAGCTTGACCGCCGCCGCCACCGCCGATGTCACACAGTTCGTATTACAAACAGCTTACAGTTTATGGGGCAACGAACATGAACTGCGTTTCCCCTGGGGCGGCTGCTGCGCCGGCAACAGCCTTTACCGCTCCGGGAATTGCAAACTGACCTTGCACGTCTCCCAAACCCGTCCAACTTCCGTTCGCTCGGCGCAATGTATGCCATAAGTGCCCGTCGCTCGTCGTGAACGCGAACTGCGTTTCACCAGAGGCACCGCTTGCTGCTGACACTGCTGTTACCGGACCGGGAATGGCAAACTGACCTTGTACATCGCCCAAGCCTGACCAACTGCCATTCGCACGGCGCAATGTGTGCCACAGATGCCCATCGCTCGTGGTGAAAATGAACTGGGTTTCTCCGCCACCGCCTGCGGCGCCTGCCACGGCCTTTACGGGTCCGGGAATCGCAAACTGACCCTGCACGTCTCCCAAGCCCGTCCAACTTCCGTTTGCACGGCGCAGTGTGTGCCACAGATGCCCATCGCTCGTCGTGAATACAAACTGTGTCTCACCCGATGCCCCGCTTGCGGCACCCACTGCCGTTACCGGCCCTGGAATGGCGAACTGACCTTGTACATCGCCCAAACCTGACCAACTGCCATTCGCGTAACGCGCTGTGTGCCACAGGTGCCCATTGCTCGTGGTGAAAATAAACTGCGTTTCTCCACCCGCTCCTGCGGCTCCAGCGACCGCCTTGACCGGGCCGGGGATGGCGAACTGACCCTGCACGTCGCCCAGGCCAGACCAACTTCCGTTCGTTCGGCGCAAGGTGTGCCACAAATGCCCGTCGCTGGTCGTGAACACGAACTGCGTTTCACCCGATGCCCCCGTTGCGGCACCCACTGCCGTTACCGGCCCGGGAATAGAGAATTGACCTTGTACGTCGCCCAGGCCAGACCAACCGCCGTTGGCGTAGCGCGCCGTGTGCCATAGGTGCCCGTTGGCAATACGCTGCCGAAACCCCGCCACTGTCGTCGCAGTGCCATTGAGCACGCGCGCATTATCATTCGTCGCGGCGGTACCCATCGGCACACCGCCGTAGCTGACGTTCGGATTGGACCAATATTGCACCCGCGGGCAGCCGCCGGAGCAGTCATAGGCCATGACTGTCCGCCAGACCGGCGCCGTGGTGTGTTGGAAGCCGTGGCCATAAGCGTAAGGCGAGGTAGATGGATCGTTCAATTGGTCGTGTCGCGCACCCATGAGGTGGCCAAGCTCGTGCGCGAATGAGTAATAGCCAGTGGCGCAACCGTAGTGGACGGCCACGAATGCCGTCGCGGCCGTCGCCCCTATGGCGTCCGCCAGGCCGCAATAATCGGTTTGATTGATAATGAGCGCCGAAAGGTCCGCGCCTGACTTGTCGCGTCGGCTATTGACGTCCGTATTGCCGACGAAATCAGCCAGGATCGTGTCGTAGGTCTTGCCGGCTTCAGAGTAGTTGACCTGGAAGCTGTCAACCAGGTTCAGGGTGATGTTGATGCCGCTGTTCGCATAAGATTGGTTCGCCTCAGCGACAGCCAATTGGATGGTGGCGTCGATATCGGAGACGGACGATTTGGCGGCAGGAGTGTAGGCCACCAACACGTCTATGCCCACAGGCCCGTCGTGCTGATTCGCCGGCGCCCCCGCCGCGGAAGCTTTTGGCTTTGCTTCCCGCTCCTTGTTTTTGAAGCTCGGCGGATGTTCCGGAGGAAATTTCGCAGTATCGATCTTGATGAGTGCGTGCATGCCGCCACCCACCGCCTCGATGTGGTAGAGATTCTGTCCATCCTGGACCGTGCCGGTGATGTTGCCATTGCGCACGACAAGGGTCGCTACCCCGGGCACTTCCGACAAAGTGCCGTGCCAGATGAAATTCGCTCCGCCCGTTGTCTGAACGGATTTCTTTGTGAACGTGAGTGACCGTCCGCCCGGAATAGTCAGCTGGGTACTGCTGTCCTGCAATGCGCCCACATTGATGCGCACCAGGTCGAGGCTCTTGGTCGTGGGAAGCTGGCGGAGTTGGGTGATACGCTGAGACTGATCCTGCGTGGACTGGAACTGCTTGACCGGCGTGAACAGCTCGGGCGCTTTCTGTTGCCCCAACGCAGTTCCGACGCAAACGAGCAGGATTGACAGACCCAAGCACAACTTGGCGCATGGCGATCGCATGATTGTTCCCCCGGTTTCTGACACAAGGATCTTCGTCCTCGCAGAGAATCTGTTGCCAGGAGACGCGTTATCTCATTGTGCCTGGGATCGCACGAATCGCTAAATTCGTCAGGTTGTGTTTGACGCGCTGCGGCGCGAGGTACAACCAACGTTGGCTTCTCGCGCAACGTTGGTTCCCCGCGCCGAGCGGTCTGCGTCCCTAGGGAATCAACTGCCAGTCCACGGACTTGCTCAACACGGTGCCATTCATCAGGACAACATTCCATTCGATGTGGCTGGTGCCATCCATCAAGCGGTTGGATGCGTCCGGACAGAGGATCACGGGGCTACCCTGCGTGTTCGGTGGAGTCAGAAAGCAATAACCAGGAAGGCTGAAAATCCCGAGCGGGCCGCCATTCACGATCGCCTGCATGCTCTGGACCTGACTTCCCGGCGGTAGCAGCAGTGCCGCATCAAACCGCTGCTGTCGCGAGAACGTGCCTGTCGGCGGTGATACGGTCCAGCCACCGTCCGGAGGCGCGACGCTGCTGGCCGAATCGATGTCGATTCGTGCATAGAAGGTGCTCGAACCTGAACCGCCCTGTATGACAATCATCTTCTCGGAGATTTGCTGCACATTCGGCGCACTCGCCGGCAAGGCGTCATTGGCGGGGAAGTTGCCGGAGAAATCATTCAGCTCCACTCCGATCTGATTGACGAACGCACCGTTGGCAAGCGGCTTGTTCACGCCACTACTCAACCGCACGTAACCCTCATAGTGAGCTGCGGGCCAATCGCTCGGATGAGCGTCAATGTGGAAGTTGGAATACGGAATCGTGGAGTCGGTCTGAAAGACCAGCGAACCAGCCGATACCTGGATGCCTGACTGCCAGTATCCTTCGTTATAAGAACCGTACCGATAGTCCGGATTTTGATCGGGCACGCTGGTGTCGTACGTGTATTGACCTGTTACGGCCTGCCCTACAGTCAGTTGTCCGCCCAAAACACCGCCAGAATCGTCCACGTACTGGACGTGTCCTGTGAGGTATACGGTGAGAGGTTGCGCAGACACGGGGCCAACGCCAAGAGTGCATGCGGCCAGACAATAGAGGAATGAGACCTTCTTCTTCATTTTTGAGTCCTTTCTGAAGAGGCGTGAGCTTAAGCGTAGACGAGGATAGCAAAGTCGCAGCGGATGACGGAAGCCCACGTGGCAGAATTACAGCCACGTACTGACCCGCGATCGCGTACCGCCCCGAAGTGGTATAGCGCTTTGAGGCTTTAAGGGTTGGGCACGTAGATGGCGAGACCGCCCGCAATCTTTCGATGCAGCCCCAGGCTCAATCCAACACCACCACCTACCGAACCGCTGCGTGAGTAAGACTCGCTCCCTCCGCCGGTGCCGACTGAACCAGTCGTCTGATCCGCCATTCCCTCCAATATCACGCCGTTCGCACCCAACTTGGCGGCGTCCGTTTTGAGCCGCTTGATGACTGCGTCCACCTTACTTTGGGCGGTGAATGCGAATGAACCCTGACTGGAGGTTGCCAGGCGAGCGATCTCTTCATAGGCCCCGGGTGGTGGCCGATCGTAGACTCGGACCTCATCTGGAGATATTGGCGGTCGCGCATTGCCAATCATCACGTGTGAGGTTGCACACCCGGCAACCCATATTGCACTCACAACGACAGCGGCAAACGGTAAAAGTCGCATATCGCTTATAAACGCACGAAGTGGCCGGCAGTTTCAAGGATAACCACGGTCCGCTCATTGATTCGGGCGGAGCGAGACTCGCCCTCGGGGGTCGCGGAACCCTTATCTGCGCGGTTCGTTGACTGCCGGAAGGAAAAGTAGTTTGGGGACATACCATGTCGACTAGAACAATTCTAATTGTCGTCCTGCTGCTATTGCGGGAATGAGACCCTCCCCTGCGGTCGATTCCGTCCAAAGCACCGCCAGACCGCGGAGTCAGATGGCGTTGATCGTGCTGGCCGCGGGATTCGTAGGTGTGCTTTTATATTTCGCCCATGCTGTCTTTATCCCGATAGCGCTGGCCCTTCTATTTGCACTTTTATTGTCGGGACCGGTGGAAGCTCTCAATCGCAAGGGCCTGCAGCGCAGCGTCAGTGCAATTCTGATTCTGCTGATTTTTCTGGGCTTCGTGGGTGGCGCGGTCGAGGTTCTATGGAATCCTGCACAGTCATGGCTGACAGCAGCGCCCAGAACATCGCAAATCATTCAGCACAAGATTGGTCCCGTTGCGCGCTTCCTCCAGCGTCTCGATGCCATATCCGCCCGCGCTGGTCACCTGACCGATGGCAAAAGCGCGCCTGCCCCAGCAGCAAGCCCTGCTCCGGCGCAAGCGCCAGGGCAATCCGACGGGTTGCTCACACAGACTCGAGAGTTGCTCATATCGGTTGTAACGGTTGTGATATTGACGTTGTTTCTGCTGGCCGCCGGCCCTCCTGTGTTGGCTCGAATGACGGCGGCGTTTGCCAAAAACACGCAAGCAACACATGTCTTACAGGTTATCGAGGCGGTTCGAAGCGAAGTGGGCCGCTACTACGCCACGATAGCCTTGATCAACCTGGGACTGGCAGTGGCAACCTGCTTGCTGATGATGCTGATTGGTATGCCGAATCCCGTGCTCTGGGGCGCGGTCGCCGGTATTTTGAATTTCATCCCGTACGTGGGTTCGGCCACCACATTCGCGATTCTGACAGTTGTCGCCTTTGTGTCGTTTGACGGACTCGGCCCTGTATTCGCGGTCTCGGGCGGCTATTTGGCCCTCGCGACAGTTGAGGGACAGGTGGTCCAGCCCTTGATGGTCGGTCAGCGTCTCGAACTGAACCCCATCATCGTTTTCCTGGCGTTGTGGTTCGCTGGCTGGTTCTGGGGAATCGCCGGCATCATCCTCGCCATACCGAGCCTCGTGGCTCTCAAAGTCGCTGCAGAGCACAGCGACGGGGGTAAGGAGCTCGTCGAGTTTCTGAGCCCCAACAAGGCCAAGCGATTCAGCCCTCGAAGCAGCGGAGCTGCACGCAAGTCCAAAGCGACGGCCGCGTAACTAGACTTGTCATATGGCCGGGCCGCTCCAGCAGGCCATCATTGCGGCGCAGATTACGTATAACGCGCCAAATGGTCGGGGATTTCAAGAACCCGGTCATACCCGGCACCCACCCATTCGTGAGTGTACTCACATACGGGGAGACCCCTCTCAGGTAGCTTGCAAGTTACTCCCGCAGCAGGACCTGGTTATATGAGGATAGTTTGCAGCATTCTCGTGGTCTCGTTGTTCGGCTGCACAACAGCCGCATCCGGCGGTCACGACGTCCGAGTTACCCGAAACGCAGCCGAAGTGGAGCGTTGCAAGCATATCGGCGCCGTTCAGAGCGTGCCTCCCTATGCACTTCCGGGCGATGACATGGAGCAGATTCGCAGTCGGACAATCGCTGTCGGAGCCGACACTGTCTTAATCAATACGTCGCGAAAGGCGAGTCTCTCCGGCGTCGCATATCGCTGTCGCACTTCATAAACTCTAGCGCCCCCGCAGCCCCTGCAAAAACCCACGCACCTGCAGAAAGTCGAAGCCTCCCAACACCTGCAGACATGCGCAATAGGCGAGCACCGCCAGAACCGCGCGCAAAACTTCATCGAGCGCGGTAGAAACGGCCGCGACGGCGGCCATAACCACCCCCGATAACAGCACGACGCCGAGCTTGGCACGGGGCACTTTCGCCAGAATTCCCGATGGCAGGAATAGCAGGCCGCCGATAACCATCAGAAGCTCACTGATGACGGCGGCGACGCAGACACCCAGACCGCCGTTGCCGCCATGCTCCTGGAACCAGCGAATCAGCGGCGGATCGAGAATCAGACTCACCAGCACACAACCGAGCTGAACCAGCGTCCAGACATTCTGCCGTCCCGAAGACGCGAGGCAGGAACCGATCGGCATGCTGAAATAGACGAGGAATACGTAAGGCGCCAGCACGCGCAAATCGTCCTGCGCCGGTCCGTAGGATTGCTGGCCGAAGATGGCCACTCCGAGGCCTGGAAACAAGGCGCAGCCCAGCGCTAGAGGTACAACCGCAACCGAAACCGCATACAGGGCTTCAGCAGCGTTCGTCCGAAAGCTCTCCATTGACTCGGCCCGAAGCCTGCAGAGCGTTGGATACAGCGCTAGTATCAACGCAGAGGCCGGATATGTCAGCACGCCAACGAGCTTGCGGGCCGCGGCATACCATCCCATCGCTTCGGGCGCCGCCAGCTTGGACAACATGGCGGCATCTATCAAGGGTTGCAACGTCAGAACCAGGCCAAACCATAGAAATGGCTGGCCACTGCGAACCAGCTCCTTCACCGCATCACCGCGCACGGACAGGTGTGGTACCCGCATGCGGGGCATCATCTTCAATACAAAGACAGCTCCGGCCGCGGCACACGATACCTGGGCAATCAGAAACCCATACAATCCGCCACCGAGGAGCAGCGTCGGCACGACAACAGCGGCACTGAGCAGCTGCCAACCGACATAGGACGCGGCCGCGAAGTCGGTACGTTCAAATCCTCGCAGAACATCCTGGCAAGCGGCCGCAACCGTTGCAAAAGTCGCACCCAACATCGCAACCGACAGAATGAAAATGAAATCACGGTCGTAGCCGGCCACAATGCAGATGCACGGTACAACGAGGCCGGCGACCACGGCTGCGCAAACGCGAAATGCGATGCCGCTGCCCAGAAGCTCTCCCGCGCTCGCGCGATGGGTAGCTACCTTGGCCATGAGGACGTTGGGCTGACCCCACTCAACAAACAGAAATACGAAGGTGCTGAATGTCAGGGCCTGATATAGATGGCCGAAATCCTTCGCTCCCAGCACCCGTGCCGCTATGGCGTTGACGACAATGGATATAGGTGTGGTGAGCGCCTGAGCCAGGACGAGCAGGCTGGCATTGCGGAATACGCGCGCTACGCTCAAGCCGACTCCAGCCAGTCTTCAATCACATGATAGAGCCGTTCGCGCGCATTTTGCGTAGAGAAGAGATGGTCGCTGTCCGGAAAATACTCCAGTCTGAGTCTGCCAGCGGCGCCTGCTTCCGGAAATGCATCGAGTATTTGCCTTTGATAGGTGTGTCGCACGGACACGGACGTGAAGACCGCGAGCATGTTGACACTGCGGACTGACGCCGTTCGGTAGCTTTGGGCCAACTGGGGACTGAACTGCAGGTTCTGCAGCGTAAGTTCTTCGGAAGAGTTCTTTTTGACCTGAACCTGCCGTCGCAACTGGGTCGCCGCCAGCCTCATCAGACCGCTTCTGCCGGTGACGACGCTCAGCCAGTTGCGCGGGTTGAGCAACCGCTGCGTCACGTAATGAAAGTAATAGCGGGGCGTGGGCGGCAAGGTGGGATCCATGAGGACGAGGCCGACAACTCGCGGATCATTGCTCCCGTACATGATCGCGTGATCCGCTCCGGAGCACAAACCGACCAGGACGAAGCGCGTAAATTTGTGTGTCTGGGCGATCGAGTCGAGCACCTCTTTGACTTCTGCCAGACAGGCAGCCAGTGGTGCCATCCTGTCCTCGGAAGGTGCACTGTCGCCTATCCCGGAAAAATCGAATCGCACGACTGTATAGCCGCGACGCGCAAGCGTGCGCGACAGCGTTACATACATGCGATGGTGTCCGACTCTGTGAATGATGCCGGTGTTGAGTATTACGACAGCGGGCCGATCGATCGCATCTGCCGTCGTAGGACGAGTAATGATCGATACCAGGGATCTGCGCTTTCCCAGCACAGTCACCTGCTCTTTGAACCCTTCGGCTACCGCAGCCATTCCTGGATCCGCTGGATGACGGGCACTGGCAATGCACCGCTCGTGCTGGCCGACTCGACCCACGGGCAGGCCGCGGTGAAAAATTCGATGGGCGCCGGCTTCGCGCCAGCCGCCTCGCGGTCCCGGTTCCACTGTTCGTACGAGTGGCGATCCTGGGTGGCGAGAATCAGCGATCGGGACGGCAGCGCATCGATCAGGGATTGTAATCCGGTGCTTTGCGCGCCCTCCCGAATGATGCGGCATTGTTGGTCTGCCGCGAAGATGGGGTCCCACAGGACGACAGCCTCTACGGTCTCGGGAGAGTTGACAGCCGTGTTGGCAGCGACGTTCGCTCCCGCCCGTAATCCGATCAAGGTAACCCTCGGTGTCTCGGCTATCTCTTTGAGGGCTTCGATGGCGGCGGCGACGTCAACTTGTAATCCCGCAAAATCCGTATCGCATTCTTCTCCCGCCGAATCACCTGATCCAAAGTAATCGAACCGCAGGCTGTGGAAGCCCGCCTGGGACAATTTGACCGCCAATTGCCGCATGGATCGGTGCGCGTAGATGTATTCATTGCCCCAGGGCTGGCAGAGCACGGCGGCACGCGCTTTGCCCTCGTGCGAGGCGGCAGGCTCGTGTATGCCGAAGAGCCGTCGATCTGCCGTGCCCAGGAAAAACGGGTTCACCGCACGCCCACTTTTGCGGTCACCGGTTCCCGCTCGAGCATCTCCGCCACTTCGCGCAGGTTGTGGAAGAACAACAGTCGCGGATCCAACGGTTGACCGGTACGCTTCTCCACCAGCTTGGCCACACGCAAAGACAGGAGCGAGTAGCCACCCAGCTCGAAGAAATTGTCGAGTCGACCGATCCGCTCGACCTTGAGAACATTCGACCAGATATCCGCGAGCATCTGCTCCGTTGCGCCCACCGGAGAATTGTCGGCAACCATCTCTGGTTGCGACGTCACGAACGGGTCAGGCAGCGCTGCGCGGTCAACCTTCCCGTTCGGTGTCAGCGGGAACGTCAACAAGGGCACCACCATCGACGGAATCATGTAGTCGGGCAGCAGACCTCGTAGAAAACGTTTCATGTCGCTGGTTGTAACGTCTTCAGCATCACGAAATACGACATAGGCAACGAGGCGTGGGTCGTCTGAACGAGCTTCCCGAACCACGGCCACTGCGTGCTTGACCGACTGGTGCGAGCTCAGGGCACTCTCGATCTCACCGAGCTCAATGCGAAATCCCCGGATCTTGACCTGATGGTCGGATCGACCCAGGTGATAGAGCTTGCCATCAGCGCCCCAGCGGCCCAGATCACCGGTCCGATACAGCCTTGCCCCTTCTACGGCAGAGAACGCATCTGCGACAAATCGCTCGGCCGTGAGCGACGGGCGCCCGTGATAGCCGTTTGCAACTCCCAACCCTCCGATGCAGATTTCTCCGATCGCCCCGATCGGTGCCACCCCGTCCGAGCTGTCCAGAATATGGATCTGGGTATTCGCGATCGGCCTGCCAATGCTGATGTCCGCGGAATTTCGCTCCACGCGGTCGAGCGTGGACCAGATGGTTGTTTCCGTCGGACCATACATGTTCCACAGCTCGCCGACTCTTTCGAGTATCTGGTCGGCCAGCTTCCGGGGAAGCGCTTCACCACCGCAGAGTGCGCGTAAGCGCTCATTGCCGGTCCATTCGGCTTCGAGCAACATGCGCCACGTGGCAGGCGTGGCCTGTAACAAGCTGACGCCAGCCGACTCCAGCAACTCGGCCAACGACGGGCCGTCGGTGGCAACCTTGCGCGGAATCAACTCGATCCGTGCACCCACAATCAGCGGCAGATACAGTTCAAGCCCCGCGATGTCAAAGGAGATCGTGGTGATGGCGCCAACCACGTCCGACTCGCTGATTCCAGGAGTTTCCCGCATGGAATGCAGGAAGTTCGCCAGGGCACCGTGGGATACGGTCACACCCTTGGGACGACCGGTAGAGCCGGATGTGTACAATACATAGGCAGCGTCCTGGGACAGTGGGCTGCTGTCCGGCAGGTCCGCTCCTTGAGAGCCGTGCGAGGTGTTTGCTACGTCCAGCACCTCTACCCCTTCGGGGACCTCCAATCCAGCGGGCAGCGGTCCCGAAGTCAGCAGCACCTTGGAGCCGCTGTCCGCGAGCATGTACTTGAGACGCTCCGGCGGGAAATCAGGATCCAATGGCACATAAGCGCTGCCGCTCTTTTGAACGGCAATGAGACTTGTCAGCAATTGCGTCGAACGTCTGATGCACACTGCCACCCTTTCCCCTCGCCCTGCACCAGCTCTCGTCAGAGCACTGGCAAGACCATTCGCCTGGGCGTTCAGCGCAGCGTAGCTGAGGGTGGTGCCCTCGAAAGAGACTGCAACACGGCTGCCGCAGCGCGCAACCTGCGCTTCGAACAAGCGAGGAAAGCTCGCCAGAGGATCAATGGCAACCGCAGTTCTGTTCCACTGTTGGAGAGTCTCCCACTGTTGGGCAGGCAGCATCGTGAGCCTGCTGATCCGCTTTTCAGGTGCGGACGCAGCGGACTCCAATAGCTTGAAATACTGGTCCGCCAGACGCTCGATGGTGTCCGGCTCAAACAGGTCGGTGTTGTACTCGATTGTGAGGCTGTGGGTGAGCTCCGTATCGACCGTGAAGCTCAGCTCGAATTGCGCCCCACCCCGGTCGAGCACAACCTGCTCCCAACTGATCTCTTCCAGCTGGATACCATGCATGGGCGCATTCGTGACATTGAACATGACCTGGGCCAGAGGAGCCCGGCTGAGGTTGCCGCGTTGGCCCAATTCCTGGACCAGCCTGTCGAAGGAGACATCCTGGTTGGCGAAGGCGTCCAGGGCGGTGGACCGTACGCGTGTCAGCAGGTCGCTGAAGGCGGGGTCGCCTTGCACGTTTGCGCGCATGACTACTGTGTTTACGAATGTGCCCATCAGTCCTTCGACCGCGGTCAGCGTCCGGCTGGCAACCGGCACGCCGATCGGCAGGTCGCTTTGTCCAGTCACGCGCTGAAGGAGCGCGGCGAAACCGGCAAAGAGGGTCATGAACGGCGTGTTGCCGGTGGCGCGCGCCAAGCGATTCACCGCGCTGAACAGCTCCGGGGGAATATCCCGGTGGTAGTAGGAGCCGTTCATCGTCCAGACCTTGGGACGAGGCAGATCGGTAGGCAAGTCAACCGTTGGCAGGTTGGCAAGCTGGCGGCGCCAGAATTGCAACTGCTCACCTACTTGCACGGCACCGGCGCCGTTGCGTTGCCAATGAGCGAAATCGCGGTAGGAAATTGGCAACGGATCCAAGCGGGCGGTATTACCCGCACGCCGGTGGTTGTAGAGCTCGGCCAGCTCCCGCCCGAATACGCCCATCGACCATTGGTCGCCGGCAATGTGATGCAACACGAGACCAAACAGAAAAGTGTTTTCCGCGGTCTGCAGGAGGCTCGCCCGCAGAACCGGGTCGTTGCTCAAATCGAAGGTATCGCGCAGGTCGGCATTCACGCGCCGTATTGCCTCCGAGCTTGCGTCAGGATGGGTTCGGAGGTCGACGAAGCGCAGAATGCCCCGACGCGCCGCTTCCAATACCTGGTGCGGTCTGTCTTCAATCAACTGCACGCGCGAACGCAGTATCTCGTGCCGGACAATCAGGTCATCAAAACTGTCGGAGAGAGCTTTGACATCCAACTCGCCACGCAACCACAACCCTGCTCCCATGTTGTATGCCGTATTGGCCGGGTTGATCGACTGGATCAGCCACATGCGCTCCTGCGAATAGGACAGGGGTGCCGGAGTGTCCCACTCCATGGGCGTGACGGGCGCGATGCTTCGAGCTTCACCAGCTGACAGTGCGCGGTCCAGGCGAGCGGCCAGCGCCTGTAGAGTAGGCTGATCGAACAACTCCTTGAGCGGCAGCTCGATATGAAACACATCCCGCACGCGTGCAACCACCTGCAACGCGAGCAGTGAGTGTCCGCCCAAAGCGAAGAAATCGTCGCCGCGCCCTATCACTTTGATGCGAAGCACCTCGCTCCAGATGGCGCCAAGCCGCAACTCTGTAGGTGTCTCGGGGCTCTCTTTGACGCTCTCTGTTTGTTCTTGCGGTTCGGGTAAAGCGCGGCGATCGAGCTTGCCGTTGGGAGTCAACGGGAGAGCATCGAGGAACACGAACCGGGCGGGGATCATCTGTTGCGGCAGGCGTTCTGCCAATGCACGCCTCAGCTCCATTACTTCCAAAGTCTGTCCGGCTCGGGCCACCACGTAGGCCACCAGGGACTTGGTGCCGGCCGCGGCGTCCTCGCGTACCACCACCGCCACCTGCTCGATCTTGGCTCGGGCTCGCAGCTGCGCTTCGATCTCCCCCAGCTCGATCCGGTGTCCGCGGATCTTCACCTGGTGGTCGGTTCGGCCCAGGTACTCCAGCGTGCCATCCTCGCGCCAGCGCACCCGATCCCCGCTGCGATACATCCGGCTGCCCGGCGGGCCGTACGGATCGGCCACAAAGCGCTCCGCCGTCAGCTCCGGTCGGTTCAGATATCCGCGCGCCAGACCGACTCCGCCAATGTACAGCTCCCCGGCAACCGCGCAGGGCACCGGCTGCAAGCTCGCATCCAACACATACACCCGCGTACCGGGGATCGGTCGACCGATCGAGGTCACCTCCCCTGATGTGAGCCGCTCGTTCAATGTTGCGCAGACCGTGCACTCGGTCGGTCCGTACGCATTGATCAGCCGCAGACCCGAACTCCACTGATCGACCAGCGCAGGCGCACAGGCCTCGCCGCCGACCACCAGACATTCCAGCGCCAGCTCCTCGGTACGCCTCACTGTCGCCAGCACCGCCGGTGTCAGCAGCGCATGGCTCACCCGCTGCTTCACCAACAGGTGTCGTAGACCCTCCCCGCTCAGGGCCTCGGCTGAGGCCAGAACCAGGGCGGCTCCCTGCGAGAGCGCGCTCAGTATCTCGGCCACCGAGACATCGAAAGTCAGTGAGGCAAACTGCAACACGCGCGAATGCGCCTTGATCCGCATTTGCTCTACGTGCACGGCCGCCAGGGCACTCAGGCCCGCCTGGGTCACCACCACTCCCTTGGGGGTGCCGCTGGAGCCGGAGGTGTAGATCACATAGGCCGCGTCGCTGAGCTGACGGGCGACAACAGGGTTGGTGGCCGCTTCGCTGACCGGTGGGGTCAGCTCGATGCTCAGATGACCCGGATCGCGCGCCGGCCCTGCCGGGTCGATGCCGCAGGCCTGGCATGCCGCCTGCGCCGCGGCCTTGCCACTCACGACCCGCATCGGCCGGGCCTCCGCCAGCATCGCCCGGATGCGCTCGACCGGATGCGCGGGATCCAGCGGCAGGTAGGCCGCACCGGCCTTCCAGATGCCCAGAACCCCGATCAACATCTCGATGGAGCGATCCGCCCACACGGCAACCACGCGCTCGCGGCCAATCCCTGCCTGGATCAACCGCTGCGCCAGTTGGTTCGCACGTGCATTGAGCTCGCCGTAGCTGAGTGACTGCTCGCCACGCAACACCGCAGCTGCGTTCGGCGTACGCCGCGCCTGCGCCTCGAACAACTCAACAGCGGGTCGACTCTCGCCGCCAAATGCCCGCCCACTCCACTCGCTGAGCAACATCAGCGCGTCTGGATCAGCAAGCACCGCCAGCGTTCTGACATCCGCCTCAGGATTGTTTTCCAGTGCCGCTGTAAGACTCTCGACAGCGGTCACCATGAAGCGGCAGGTTCTTGCGGAGCCGATCTTGGTGGCGGCCTGTGCCGTCAGATTGAAGCCATTGCCGAGATCGTCAATACACAGACCCAAAGGATAGTTCGTGCGCTCTTCCGCCCGAAGCAGCTGGACTCCCTCCATGAGCTCCACGGTACCGGATCCGGAGACTCCCTTTGGATCGTATCGGTAGTTGAAGACCGCTGAGAACAGCGGCGTGCCACCCGGTAGAGCACTGAAACGCTGGACCTCCATCAAGGAGGTGTGCTCAAACTGCAATAGCTCGCCCAGAAGCCGATGCGTGTCACGCAGCGCCACAGCTGCGGTCTTGTTTGCCAGGGTCACACGCATTGGCAGAGTGTTTATATACAGACCCAGGGCACGATGCATGTCAGTGCCGCCATGCATGCGGCCAAACAGAACTGTGCCGAAGACGACGTCCTGGCGCGAGCTGACACGCGCGAGAACCAACGCCCAGGCCAGGTGAAACAAGCTCGAAGGTGCCACTCCCGAGCGACGTGCCTGTTCCCGCACGCGTGAAGCGAGATCCGTGTCCAGCGGCAGGCGGCTTTCCTCGATTCCCGAGCCGTCACCCCGCGTCTCGATCATTCCGAAAGGTGCTGTTGGCTCTTCGACGTCGCTCAGCATTCTGCGGAAGAACGCGTCGCGCTCGGGAACGTTCTGGGTGGATCGCGCCGCCGCTACGATGTTCTTGAAAGGAACGGGTATCGGCAACTCATCGCCCCGCTCCTGCAGGTAAGCTTGAACTTCCGCAAGCACCAGCTCGAGACTAGTGTGATCGAGCACCAGATGATGGAATTGCAACATCACCTGCCAGTTACCGCGCGCGGTGTCAGGCGCTGCATGCACTCGAATCATCGGTGCACGTGAGACATCCAGCCTCGACGGGCGGTCACTCCATATTCTCTCGATTGTCGAAAGATCGGTGTAGGAGATATCGAGCTTCGCCTGACGCCAGACCACCTGAAGCGGTTGTGGCAAGCCCTCCCACAGCACGGCGGTGCGAAGCACGTCGTGCCGGTCGATCACTGACTGGAATGCCTGCAGGAACCGCTCCACGCGCTGTCGGCTGTCCAACGCCAAAACTGCATGCAGTACGTACGCATCCCGCTCGGATGTTCGATGATGCAGGAGGATGCCTTCCTGGAGGGGAGCGAGGGGATAGATGTCCTGTATGTTTGGCGCGCCGCCGGGTACCCGGGCCGCAATCGTAGCCAGCTGGCTGGGGTCCAATATGGCCGAGTGCGCCAAGTGGGGCGCCACAGGCCCGTTGGCGACGGACGCGGCTAAGGACACCAGGTGAGGCGCCGACGCGTTTTCAATGGCTGCTGCCAAACCTGCCACGGTCGGTTGGCTGAACAAGAGTCGGACGTCAACCTGCCAATTGCGACGTGACAGTTGGTCCACGAGCTGCACGAGCAGCAGGGAGTTGCCTCCGGCTGCGAAAAAATTCTCATGCCGACCGATGCGCTGAATCTTCAGGAGATCCGCCCAGATAGCGGCGACCGCAGTTTCGACGGGTCCGATTGGAGGTTCGTACTGCGAATCGTTCAGGGTCGGTTCGGGTAAAGCGCGGCGATCGAGCTTGCCGTTGGGGGTCAATGGCAGGGCATCGAGGAATACGAACCGGGCGGGGATCATCTGTTGCGGCAGGCGTTCTGCCAATGCACGCCTCAGCTCCATCACTTCCAAAGTCTGGCCGGGTCGGGCCACCACGTAGGCCACCAGGGACTTGGTGCCGGCCGCGGCGTCCTCGCGTACCACCACCGCCACCTGCTCGATCTTGGCTCGGGCTCGCAGCTGCGCTTCGATCTCCCCCAGCTCGATCCGGTGTCCGCGGATCTTCACCTGGTGGTCGGTTCGGCCCAGGTACTCCAGCGTGCCATCCTCGCGCCAGCGCACCCGATCCCCGCTGCGATACATCCGGCTGCCCGGCGGGCCGTACGGATCGGCCACAAAGCGCTCCGCCGTCAGCTCCGGTCGGTTCAGATATCCGCGCGCCAGACCGACTCCGCCAATGTACAGCTCCCCGGCAACCGCGCAGGGCACCGGCTGCAAGCTCGCATCCAACACATACACCCGCGTACCGGGGATCGGTCGACCGATCGAGGTCACCTCCCCTGATGTGAGCCGCTCGTTCAATGTTGCGCAGACCGTGCACTCGGTCGGTCCGTACGCATTGATCAGCCGCAGACCCGAACTCCACTGATCGACCAGCGCAGGCGCACAGGCCTCGCCGCCGACCACCAGACATTCCAGCGCCAGCTCCTCGGTACGCCTCACTGTCGCCAGCACCGCCGGTGTCAGCAGCGCATGGCTCACCCGCTGCTTCACCAACAGGTGTCGTAGACCCTCCCCGCTCAGGGCCTCGGCTGAGGCCAGAACCAGGGCGGCTCCCTGCGAGAGCGCGCTCAGTATCTCGGCCACCGAGACATCGAAAGTCAGTGAGGCAAACTGCAACACGCGCGAATGCGCCTTGATCCGCATTTGCTCTACGTGCACGGCCGCCAGGGCACTCAGGCCCGCCTGGGTCACCACCACTCCCTTGGGGGTGCCGCTGGAGCCGGAGGTGTAGATCACATAGGCCGCGTCGCTGAGCTGACGGGCGACAACAGGGTTGGTGGCCGCTTCGCTGACCGGTGGGGTCAGCTCGATGCTCAGATGACCCGGATCGCGCGCCGGCCCTGCCGGGTCGATGCCGCAGGCCTGGCATGCCGCCTGCGCCGCGGCCTTGCCACTCACGACCCGCATCGGCCGGGCCTCCGCCAGCATCGCCCGGATGCGCTCGACCGGATGCGCGGGATCCAGCGGCAGGTAGGCCGCACCGGCCTTCCAGATGCCCAGAACCCCGATCAACATCTCGATGGAGCGATCCGCCCACACGGCAACCACGCGCTCGCGGCCAATCCCTGCCTGGATCAACCGCTGCGCCAGTTGGTTCGCACGTGCATTGAGCTCGCCGTAGCTGAGTGACTGCTCGCCACGCAACACCGCAGCTGCGTTCGGCGTACGCCGCGCCTGCGCCTCGAACAACTCAACAGCGGGTCGACTCTCGCCGCCAAATGCCCGCCCACTCCACTCACCAAGGACTCGCTGCCGCTCCCGATCCAACATCATCGGAAGCTGCGCCACTGGCGCATCTGGTCTTTGCAGCAGCATCGCCAACAGTGTCAGGAAATTCTGTCGGTGCGCCTCCAGTGCTGTACGGTCGTAACAATCCGCGTTCGCGTCAAACTGAATGGTGACATCAGACCCGTCGTCGCGGGCATGCACGGTAATGCTGAAATCCTGCACAATGGCCGAGTGTGTAAACGCGGTCATGCGCGCGACCTGACCGCCGAAGTCGAACTCGGTATCGCTCGGCATGAAGTTCAGCATGAGCCCGTAGATATTCGGGTCATTGGGTGCGAGACCCAGATCGGTCCGCAAAGCGCTCGACCAATAACGTTGGTGGCGGAATGCTGCGCGAATGCTCAAGCCGCAACGGCGAATCAATTGAGCAACACTCTGGCCGGGTTCGACGACCAGGCGCAGAGGCACCACATTGGATAGAAAGCCCACCGACCGTCGCAGCATGTCGCTGGTGCGCCCAGCAACCGGCATTCCCAATACCAGGTCGGTCTGGCCCGTCATCCTCCACAAATACAGAGCGGCTGCCGAATAAAAAACGGCTACCAGACTGGCATCTCCCGCCGCACCCAACTCCTTGAGACGCGCAATTGTCGAGCCGCTCACGCGTGCGCGGGTCTCCAAAGTGGCCTTGGGCCAGGCCGGCGGCCGACCCGAGAGCGTGGTGGGCTCAGGGCACCCCTCGAGCCGTTCGCGCCAGTAGACCCGGTCTCTTTGAAACCGGTTGGAGGCGCGATACTCCTGTTCGTCCAGCAGAACTGCCGACCAGGGCGTCAATCTCGCCGCCGCCACTGCGCGCCGGCTCATGGCCGCGTTGTACAGATCCGCCGTGCGCTGCTGGAGCAACACCACGCCAAACAGATCCATGACCAGATGATGGAACGCGCAATACCAGAGCACGCAGTCCCGCCCGACCTGCAGGAGCGCGAAACGGCATGACGGACCGCCCGACAAATTGAACGGTCTCTTGATGTCCGCGTCCATCCAAGCCATGCCCGCGGCTCGCGGATCGGTTTCGGCTGTCAGGTCCACAAACGGGACAGCAATATCTGCACCAGTCAGGTGGCGCAGTTGGTGCACCTCCGTGCTGGTCTCACGAAAGGTAAAAAGCTGCGTACCGGCCTCGTCCAAAGCCTGGCGGACCGCCGCCGTAAAGGTCTTGGCATCGACCCGCCCGGAAATCTCGACATAGGCCGCTATGTTGTAGAGGTTATCGGTGGGCGCGAGCTTCTGAGCGCGCCAGACGTCTGTCTGGCCGACCGAAAGTGGCAGCGACTTAAGTCCTGCCTGCAAATCCTCGAGTTGATTCAGCGCTGTTTTCATTCTCGTGAGGCATCCTTCCTAACCGCGGCAGCACCGATGCACGCGGCTACCCCGCATTACATCTGTTTCTAACAGGACTTTTCTGACAGTGCCGAGCGGGGACGCATATCGGTCCAGTTAGACTCGATCCAGCCCAGGCAAACTTGCCGCGTGCCGTGCGGCCCCATCTTCTGCCAGCCCGCGGGAAGCTCCCGGAATGCCGACCAGAGGCTGTATTGGCCCTCGGCATTGACCAGCACGCAATGTTCTTCGTTTTCTGCCTCGAAACCGTTAGCCACCCAAGTATCCCTTATTCCAATCCGCAGCGCAGCGCCGGGGTGTTTTATGTTCGCACAAGCGGCTGTAATCGCCCTGCGAAGTGGTTCAAGTTGAGGGGGTTAATCGCCTGATTAAGGCGCGGCTACGCCGCCGCTTTGGTGTACCGGAGTGTGAAATGGCTCTCATGTTGGCGGGCCGCCAAAGCCCTCCTGTCCCGTGCCTGCACGGGGGCACCGGACATGGACGGAGGAGGAAGGGATTCGATTTGGCTGGCGAGCTTATGACCGTGGCCGGGGACCCGGCCGGATCTCACACAGCAATGGTTTCGGACGCAACAATAGGGCTCCTGACCGGAGTAGCTTCCGCAGCCCTTGGGTCGACAGACGAGATCAGTGCGGCGTGATGGCCACGGTTATCTCATCCACATTGCTGGCGACCAACCCCGTGCCTTCCAGCATCGACCTCAGCGCTTCCGAGGGTTGCAGCATTCCCTCCACACCGCGCGTCTGGCGGCTGCGTAGGACTCCAAAATCAAACAGCACTTGTTTGTTAGCCTGCCGCGAAAACTCCATCAAGGCTGTTGGTGCATCGCCTGCCGGGACGGCGAATTTTCGCAATTCCTCGTGAGTCGACACCGGCGGCGAGGAAGTACAACCGGCAATCGAAGCCAACAGGCTGACACAGCCGAGCAACACCCTGTTCATGTCCTCTCCCCCATGACCCTTCACTGCAACTTGCAGTGATCCTCAGCGGATAGTATCCCCCAGATACCCGCCACCCGCATCGTGCACTGCGACACCTGGCTGACACCACCGCTGACAGCCAGCAACCGCTTTTATACAGCCACGTCGCCAACCCTCTCAGCAATCGGACGGGCATACCGCACAAGCGACAACAGAAACTTCCCCGGCTCTTCGGTCATGGGTAAATGGGCCGAGTGCTCGAACCACACCAGTTGCTTTTCAGGTGCTTTGACTTTCGCGAACCATTCCGCCGACACGTCTGCATTAACGTTGAAATCGTGCCTGCCCAGGAACAGAACGAGCGGCGTCGCCAGGGTCTGGATCCTGCTCAAGTCGAGACTCAACACCTTGGACAACACGTAGGGCGTCGCGAATTCATTCCCATCCCAGACGTGCCGAATTTCATCGTCCGTATAGTCTGGAGACAGTTGCGCGAGATTGCCCTCCGGTGCGTTGTTCTGTCGGTAGGCCATCACGCCGCCGTAGACTCCCAGCCATTTGCGTTGGAGGAGGTAGAGTCGAGAAGTGGCGCGGTAGTAACAGGAGGTAGGCTTGTCCGTTGCCGGGCCTTTCGGTCCCCGGTGCCCAAGTAGCCGCTCCATTGCCCCGTTTCCACTTCCCGCTCGTCGAACCGAAC
>Ga0307509_10004240_pt1 | contig 20905 bp, 16 predicted proteins | sample 10_EM_MG_FD_202245 | JGI IMG/M metagenome (GOLD analysis project Ga0307509, IMG submission 202245) | Populus trichocarpa ectomycorrhiza microbial communities from riparian zone in the Pacific Northwest, United States - 10_EM | ecosystem: Host-associated > Plants > Roots > Unclassified | place... | reverse complement strand
GGTGTCGTGCTATGGAGGTTGACGATGAGAACGCGAGTATCATTGGCACAAGCAAAGACTGGCAAGCCGCCCGATTGAGAATAAGCCGGGGAGATGCCCACTGAACGGGGAGAGTTCGGATCGCTGGGTCCAAGGAGCCACTGGATATGGTCCGTTTCGAGCACTTTCTCGTGGACGACGCGGGATTTGATACAGCCTATATGCTCGTTGATAAGGTTTTGATCGAATGAGGGGGACTGGGAGACTGTAGATTGCTTGGATGATTTGCGAGACGACATGATCTGAAGAGGATTTCAACAGGAGGGATGTGGGTGGTGTGGAGGGGATGGTCGCCGTAGCAGAGCGAGGGGGGAACTGCGTTATCGATGGGAATGGGCGGCGCGAAAAAGACTCGCACGGACTCGGGACTTGGCTGACGGACTGCGGACGTGGCTAGAACAGAAGAGAGAGTTCCTTATTTGTGGCTTTCTCATTGATGTGCAATCAGGCCAATCATGAGACCCAAACGCGCACAGCGAACATCTCAGAATTGGGTGGCGCAAGAGCGACACCACTCTGGACGCTGAGCACATGACGAATGCGATATGCTATTTCCGTCTGCCCTATGATCTCGAGATGTATCCGCGAGGTATCGTAGTGCTTTCCCCCAACGCGCTCTGGTAAATTCGACAATCACGAACCCGTTGCCGTGAGGGGAGAGTAAGGTGGCGTTAATCTACCTTTTAATGTCACGAGTGAGTCACCATCCCTCCTGATAATAAAGGTACCCACGGCCGACGGCTGAGGATTGTGGCTGAACCTCAGCCCTTTGTGTATGCCCGATGAGTTGGCACACTCGCAGATGGCGAACCGCAGCCACGATAAGCCTTGCACGTCCTCTGAGGAATGGGTGTTCCGGATATAATGCTGTACAAGAACGGGGGAAATCAGCAACCCTCAATGTAGCCCTGAGGTCGGGTTGTGGGCACGGAAACGAAGGGGCGTGATTCACGATGGTCGCCGTCCACAAGTTCGACAGATTCCATGAAGTTAAGGAATACCAGCAATCTGGACCAGACGTGTCCGTGCAAGGAGGCCGAAGTCCGGGAGTTGATAAGCCCGTGCAGGCGGATGGTTGCGCCACTCCTTGAAGCCTTGTGCAAGCCGACTAGTGCATAGTAGACTTCCTCTTCTCGACGTGATAGGACAGCCAAACCTGTATAAATATAAATGACAAAAAATAACCACCTTAACCGACACGTGCCTTATCTGAGATGGGCTCAGTCTACCCTGAAAGTGCATTCATCATGGACAACACTGGCAGAGCGGCGTCAGGGCTGTTTCTCAGTCTCTCTAAATCATAAATAAACGACACAGCCACCGAGTAATCCAAGTATTATGGCATCTCGCATCGAGCACAGGGTCTCAGGTTGGTAATTTAAGAACTGGTGAGATGAATAGACTGAAAAGTGCCTAGAGTTCCGAGTCCGAGTCCTGAAAGCCTCCCGCGTCACCGGGCCGGGCCGCCAAGCCGGCTGGCTTTTGCTCACCAACCGCCTCACAAGAGTCTCACAAGACCTCACCGGTGTCACCGACTCCTCTCCACCACAGCAATCAGTGTGCTGTCTGTTCAACTTCCATGGCAACTCCCTTCTTCGTCGGAATCGGTGCCATTGCCGCTGGACTTGCTGGCCGTCATTTCCTCCGACGTAGTGCTAGGGGTGCCGCTGACCAATGGGTGAAAGGCGGCTTCAAAGCGAAAATGGACAGGAAGGAGGCTTTGGCGATCCTTGGTCTCAAGTGTGTATAGTCTCCTCCCCTATCTCCTCCCCTATCCCATTGATCTCCTCTCCCAGGGATGGCTCTACACTCAAACTGAAACTGAAGGACGCGCACCGTCATATCATGCTCGCGAACCATCCAGACCGGGGCGGTGCTCCCTACCTTGCCAGCAAGATCAACGAGGCCAAGGATTTACTAGATAAAGAACTCCGTGCTCGATAGTATCTTGCGTTGCTTCCTCGTACGGTTCAGTATGTCGCTACCTTACCCTTTTTTTCGACACCCTTGCTAACCCCGGCACAGGTTCGATTTCATTCGTTATACATATTACGCTGTAGACATTATAATTTACCATCAATCACCATTCACATGAATCCCTCACACACACTGGCCGCCCCCGCGGGTTTTGTTGAATGTTTTTGCTTTGTCAACCATTTGCCTATGGCGCCCAGGGAAAGGATGCCAGAACATCCTATTTCTTTTCAGAGAGCAGGAAACCTCGAGCCCAGCTCTTGGGCTCACTATCCCTTCAACATTTATGCAGTGCCCATCACTTGCTTCACGTATGGGTATCCTTTATCGATGACTAAGCAATTTTTTAAAGCGGGATCAATCCGTGATCAATCCGCGTTTCCTTGACACGATCACCTGGGACTATAGGCAATCTCAAGTATGGATACAGCTGGATTCGAGCCGTCCAAGCTGGGTACCAAATCTCAGTATGTAAGGCAACTAACGCTTGGAACCCGACACTAACATCGCGTAGTTGGAATCACGTCTACGAGAGGGAGGTTGCGAACTTTGAAGAAACGGGGGATGAGGGGGAAGTCTGGTAAGCCGTCCCTTTTTTTTCTTTTTTCTTTCAAAATCTTTATGACATGCCTTATCATTGCAGGTTTGGCGAAGAGCGCGTCGAGAAGATGGTCGACTGGGTGCTAGAAAACGTGCCCGTACCCTCCGATCCTCGAATCCTCGAAATCGGAAGCGGGAACGGGACTTTGCTCTTCGCGCTCCGCGAGGCCGGGTATCCACCTCGTTACCTGAGTGGTCTCGATTACAGCTCGGACGCCGTCAAACTCGCCCGCATGGTTGCTCGGACTCGGAACAGCGAAGAAGTCGGTTTCCATGTCTGCGATTTTCTCTCGGAGCTGCCCCCTCCTGCATCCGGACGCCTCGATCCCCTGGGAGGGTGGGACCTTCTGCTGGATAAGGGCACTTACGACGCGATTGCCCTGGGGAGCAAGGATGCGTCTGGGGGATCGCCGGTGGTGGCGTATCCCATGCGAGCTTCGAGGTTGTTGAGGGAAGGCGGATATTTTTTGATCACTTGTAGGCCACAACGCGATCTAGTTTCTCTTGCTGATCGTTGTGCGTAGCGTGCAATTTTACAGAGGAGGAGTTGAAGGCGAGCTTCGTTAATTCAGAAACGAACCTTTATCTCCAGTGAGTCTGCCACCTCGTATCTCTACAAATGCCGAGAGACGTGACATGCAGTTCATGCGTCAAGCACCCATTCATCTCCTTCGGAGGGAAGACTGGCAGTGTCTACACCACGGTAGCGTTCAAGAAAGGTTCCTCGGAGTAGTCTTAAGCGTATCGCAATCACAGCATAGGTGTGACGCCCACTCTTGTCGTAGGGCATCGATCGTGACTGTATATGCTCATCACTTTCCGGAAGCCCTTTTAATCTCTGTCAAGAGATATATGAGGCCCATGGTCAGTGTCTGGATCGCGTTACTTTCTCCGAGGGAGCCTTAGTGTGTGTGGACGGTAATCTATCCGTCCAAAGTTGGGGTCTGTGCCTAGGTGTTTGTGAAGAGCTAGTGAAAGAGGTGCGAGAAAGACTCACGTGTTCGGGGCTTCAAGTTTCAAGTTTCAAGCTTCAGCACTGTGGGGTGCACAGGCTGGGGATTGTAACTCGGTTACACGAACGTTTGCCACATGAGCTGTTGGCTGGGTGGTCACTCCCGTATCTCGGAAGATACGCCCCATCGTACATTGTCCACACATTGTCGCTCCCAAGTCCCGATAGTCCATTAATGCACGGGTGGGAATAATTACAAGTAGGATGTAGTGAATTTGTAAGGTCGATGCAAAGGCTTGGGGGTAGAGCCGAGGGTGAAATCGAGCGAGATGGATCAAGCGCGAGCGGGAAGTGAGGGACTTCGCAGAGTGCGCGGGGACTTTCCGAGAATAACCACGTGAAGCATTACACGCCAGCATCGCAGGCTATATAATATACTACGGGACCAGGGAGTCAAAGGGGATGATAAATGGGTCAAAGGAGAAGCGACGAAAGAATCCTCTCGCCGGGCCTGAGCGCTGAGCGTCTGGAGCCCGTCGTAGCACGTGATTCGCACAATCTGGCATGTGATCCACTATGACAAACATTTGTCGGCCGTGACTGCACGGTGCAATCCTCAATTTAACTTGAAATCAAATAGTAACACTGCCCTCGTTGGCGCATAACAAAATTCGACACAGCAAGATTCCACACTCAATACAGCATACAACGAACAAGAAGAAAAAGTAGGTCCATTCAAGAAACTCGAACTATATGCCAATGGGGACGAAACCTCGGTTACCTCACTGACCCTAGTACCGGAAGGGGTTTTGATATTCCGGTTAATAAGGCCGTTTGTATGCCAGCGATCAGATAATTCTGAAAACAAGTGTGAGGGGAAGCAACTCGCCAGCGGATATGTTTCACTTACGCGATAGCCCACATTTCACCGGCCGTCCCAGCTCCTGCACAGACTGCTCCGTTTGTTTGTCCCGCACAGGTCGCTCCCATGGTTTCAGCGTTAATTCCCTGTAAGGGCACATTGCATCGCGGTGATGAGCTGCTGTAATGGCGGTGTACACAAGTTGAATGGAAGACACTTACGAAATCCCCATAGCAGACTGTGTAATCAACGCAGTCGTAATTCCAAAAGGCAATCCCGCAGGTGCCAAGGTACCAAACATCATATGTCGAGGCAGCAACCGTGAAAGTTTCGGCTGGGAGTGCAAAAGAAAGTGGTGGGGAAGAAATGCCGCGCGCTCAAAAAGCCGTGTGAGCAAAAATTAAAATGGGAGGCTTACTACCCAAGCTCTCCAGGTATTGGATGACAGGCACGCAGTCGTCAGGAACTATCGGATCGGGAAGCAGGTCCGTGCAGGTGACAGCACCTGTGAAGATATTGCCGGTTAGTACTCGCTGCTCAAGCAGCTTTTTATCGAGTGGGTGGTTCGAGTAGCACTCACAGTTGCCAGTGGAGCAAATGTCGCGTTCCTGAATGGTAGAACGTTTGATAGCATTGCAGCCTGCTATATCACAAGTAGCAGACGCAAAACCGATGGTAAAGTCCTGGAATGTAATGTTGGTGCTTGACGTGGGGAGAGTGCAGCTGCTGTTGAAGTCTGGGACTGCTCTGCCAGAGACTGTTCGTGGCATTACTATGATGCGGAGACGATGCGAGGTGTGCAAGCTTACTTACGCCCCCTCTAACGAGGGTCAAGGCGAGCGCAAAAAAGGATGCAATAGCAAAAGCGAGCTTCATGATGGTGCTTCAGATCTGGGGTGATGGAGTAGGGGGCCCGAGGTGTGAAAAACGCACGGTTGGGGTAAGGCATGAGTGCGAACACGAGGGTATTTATATCATCAAACCCCCAGGACTTAGGAGAGCACAAAAATTTGACGTCCAGGTCATGTTCTGACCAGACCCAGACGCTACACATTGGAACCCAGACACTCGGTCCGTCCGAAATGCGCAGTCACCAGGAGGGGAAGGTACTGCCTCATGCAAACCGGCACCTGATCACCAGCGCTGTATAGCATTGATAACGAGAAAACCCTCGCCCTCGACTGACATACCACTGATGGTGGAACATAAAGTAAGGGGACAAAGATGATATAACCCCTATCTAGATGGGATGTTGCGATTATTAGGTCTGTTTCCACCCAAATAGGTTAAGTCGTATGTTCTATTCTTATCTTGGACGTACGACGACAGACGAGGGACGAGGATGACGCAGCGGGACGCGGACATGAAAATGGCAACGATCATCAGGCGCGCTCATTGCGCCCATGCGAGACTTACGGCGTTTGCAGTGCTGAGTTTGAATATTTGAATCCCAATCCCCCTTGACCCGATACCTTCGGATTTGACGGGTGAACGATGGTCCTCTCCCCTTTGCAACGCCAGATGTGTCTCAAAGACCCCCGCAATGCACGGAACTGCCAGCATTGGTCGAGACTGACGTGAGGTGTTCATAAGTCCTCTACTGGTAGCGAAGGTGCGTTGTATTCAAGTCTGCGACCTCAATGTCTCAACTCGGGGACGGGACGCCACTGGTAAGTGTGAGATTACACACAGTACCATATTCATTATTCATTTGCAATGGCGTTCTTTGACAAGCGATGTTGGCAGATTGCGCCGGCAATCATGGGACTGGACCAGTGATCCGAGTAGGTGCCAGTGCTCCTCTGAATTCCCAATACCACGACGGCTCCGAGTCGTTTACGAGAGAGCGTTTGTCCTTCTGGGTTCAGCCTTTTCAACTGGAAAGTGTAGCCTTGTCCTGACACTCGCTAATAATATATCACAGCACCCCTGTATATCTGGTCAACAGCGCCCATAATCACCCCGACCTGATGACTACCGCATTGTGCTAATTGTTTCGACCATCTAGCTGCCTGCCTGCAAGTGCAAACCTCTTTCCGTTGGGGATCCGATGTATGGCCGAATATTCCGTGTCCATTTCCTGCTTTTGGTCAGACCTTTCAGCTTGCTGGCTCCTCAACGTGTTTGCCTGACGTCCTGACTGCCAGCCCAGGCACCTGAGACGGTGACTCATGTGTAAGACCCTTCCGTGTCATACCGCATTATGTGGTTTCTCTAGGCTATGGGCTCATGGAATATTATCTCATTCGTGCTCATTCATCGGATGTAGATACGACGGGTAGGTGCTACATAATCGCTTTGCATAGGTCTGCAGGGTATGAGAACAGGGGTATCACGCCATTACTACTACTACACCACGGCGCTAACATGGATGGGTGATCGGAGTAATGAGGGTGCAAGTAATCCATGGAGTATACCGACCTGCTGGCCTCCACGTGGTGCGACTTTGAAATTGAATATAACGCGGGCGGTCTTCCACTGGCATGGCGAAACTAAAAATCAGGAGCTGCCATGGAATTTCGCAGGGAAAAGGAGGGGAGATCTCTCAGCCCCTACTTGACAGTGTCGTAGACACATATCGCAAAAGTCGACGGGGGTGGACCCCGAGTCCGTTGCATTCTGCGTCGTATTATGCGCAACTCGATATTTCATAGGGCCTATGGCACAGATGTCAATTCAAGGACTTGTGGGATACCTTGCATCGGGCATTGACCATGGAAAGTTAGGGGATCACCCACTTGCTGATTCAATGCGATCTAGTCACTGATATATGCAACCGCTCTCATTGCCACGAGGCTCACTGAACCTAGCAGGAGACGATGGGACTCGGAACTACGGGATCGCGCTGCCCTCACTTCCAGCACAAGCGCGAATGTCACCGACAAACTTGGGGTCAAACACCACTACACACGACAATAAACTATTGTGACACCACACAACTGTCACTTGGGCCTGATGGTCTAGTATTTCGTAAAGATCTGGCTCGATGGGATGGGGGAATCTGAAACAATGCGTCGAGGAAATGTGCAGGAGGGGTGGATCAGAACCCTTAGCTCGGAATGTGGCAAGTCCCGGTGATCAAGCAATAAACGTGGAGAACTATCGCTCGCTTGTGATTTTGGAGCCTGATTGGCGCTGTATACAAGTTCTAACGGGTTAGGGGTAAATTTTAATGTGATGATTTTTGTGTTCTAGGAACGAGTTGCGCGCGGAGGTGAGATCGATGTCTGGAACAGAAAGGTCGCCCAGCGTCTTTAATAAGTTAAATAAACCGCTACTAAAGTCCGAAGGATCATTACCTCAGTGTATGCGCGCGCACTGGCATGACAAAAGACTCCACCGGGGCATATGCAATGCAAGTGCGGGCGGGGAGGCTGTGTATCGGATCACGGGCCGGTAAATTATCATACGAAAATTGAAATTAGGAAACAATACGCCTTGAACGACGGCCCCGAGCATGGGTTTTCGATGCGCGACCATGCCCGCGCATGCTTGACTCTTGATATGCCCTCAACCCAAGTGCTGGTTTCGTTTTCTCAAGTCAGCATTTCTACTGCAGCGTACAGTTGAACTCTTCATAATGCGTCGCGTCGGTGCGTCTCCGAGTCCGCAGATCCGTGATCCGTGCCATCTCCGCGCTCTACACGATTCACTCAACATGCCACCCTCCCACCAGGACACCTCAATACCAGGTGTAGGACCTCTACTGGATAAGACAACGCGATTTCCCTCGGAGAAAGGGATGCGTCTGGGAGGTCTCTCGTGGCAGTATATCCAATAGTATATTCTTCGAGATTGAGATTGTTCGAAGGAAAATGGAGATACTACTTGATCACTTCAATTCAATTGTAAGCCGCAACGTGCTGGTTCCTTTTAATCATTGCACTCGGCGTGCAATTTTACAAAAGAGGACTTAAAGGTGACCCGGTTTCACCCAGATACAAACCATTGGTTCCGGTCTCTGGCTGACTCTGTTATTATTCGCACGTGGTCGTAATAGGCGACCAGTCACATGCAAGGCATTTGTAAGCGGCGGCACGTCTAATTTGAAAGAAATAGACCCGTCCTCACCGGTGCAACCCCAGAACCCAGGGCGTGTTCGGTTAATTCGATTTCTACATCTTGGCGTGCTTGCCTGTAGGTAAGTTAAAAAAGTAGGAAAGAATCCCGGAAGAAAGGCAGCGAGGGGAAGAAATGAAGAAGGACTGAATATCTCTTCAACGGCTACTTTCTCCCCACCCGAGTCTCCTCCGCGTAAGAAAACAACGTCAATCACCGCCCCCGAAGTTCAAATCTACAATTCAGGGGGACAGTCCATGAATTCGTCTGTTTTACCATCAAAGAATACTATACTTGTCTCTTCGAGAACATGGAACACCCTCATCTCGCCCGAGTCTGGTAAGTTGCTCTGCTTTACCAGATTTACCCAACTCTCAACTTGACTCGCATGGGATAACACAACATTTTTACCTCGGTGATTCCTTACGTGGCCTCTGGCAGGATTCGATTGAGGGCGCAGAAGTCCTAAAAGCCAACGCGGGAAGGGTTCGAAGTGAAAGACCGATGACGGTAATCTTGCGGACGCGTACGCGCGGTGGGCTGCGTGGTGGTATCTATATGCAAAGTTCGTTCTGTCGATTGTTCAAACGTTTGTGTAACTGAGCTATGATTCTCAAACCATGGACCGTACAGCATCGAACTCGCAATTTTCTCTCGCACTTTTTTCATCAGCTCTTCGCAAACAGCCGGGCATCGCCCCCTATTCTGAATCGTGACTTGGCACATGCAACAACAGTGAGTCCCCGCGAAGAAATGTTTGTTACAGCAACGCGGATCCAGGCGCTGACCCTGACCATGGCCTCGAGATGAAAGCTCCTAAGAAATGAACTCATTTAACTGGCCTGTACCGTTGCCAGCAATGCTCTCAGAACGGGTGATGTCAAATCCACGCTGTAATTGCGATGTCCTTATGACTACTCCGAGTGTGGTTTCTTGAACACAACGGTGGTATGGATACTCTCAGTCTTCCCTCTGATGGAGATGTATGGGTGCTTATGCACGAATTACGGGTCTAATTGTCAGCCTTTTTCGAGGTATAAGGGTGCTAGCAGCCTGACTGAAAACAGAACTTCGTTTCTGGGTTGAACGAAGCTCACCTTCAACTTGGACTCCTCTTCCGTAAATTGCACGCCGCGCGATGATCAGCAAGAGGAACTACGTCGTGTTGCAGCTCATAAAGTGATTTCCCTCAGGAATCTCGGAGCACGCACTAATACGCCGCTACGGGAGATCTCCCAGATTCATACTTCATTCCTCGGGTGATCCTACCGTAAATGCCATCACCGATCAGAAACACACAGTGACCACATCGAGGTGTCCGGGGGCAGGTTGGAGGTGTTGAGAGCGCGAACACGACTGAAGCAGAGTAACGGAGACAGGTCTGGCGCTATGCATTATGAAGAGCTCGACTGTACACCACGATACTTGGGTGACCACCCCGTAGGCTGTCCTTGAGGGGGGACTCCCCCAACCTGTCAAATATTTCTTCGGCTCCTTCCTCTGTATTGAGAAACGGATTTGATTTCCGTGGAAATGGGGTATGTGTGGGCGCAGTTATGCTAAGCTTTCGCCAAGTCCGTTATCTGTTTCCATCTAGGCACGAGCCCCGGAATCCCTACAGCATGGCTCATACTGTATGTGCGCTTAAGTTTTGTGTACGCGTTTTCTTCCTTGAGGGCGGAAATTTTTCTCCCCCGCTACAGTGCTTAGGACCTTGGTGCTTCAATGCCTCTGTTCAGTGCATTTCTAGTCCGCGCAGAGACTGGTGTACGACATCATTTCTTTGGCCATAATCGATATGACCTTTCCTGCACTTAGTATGCCCAGGGGGCTATCTCAGAGCGTAGAGATCGCGCGCCGCGCGCACCCCATTGTTAAACCACACCCACCCTGCGTTGAACCGCTAAACTCTGCTTACGACAGCATGGCAGGAGCATTTCGGCCTCATAGGCCTCGAAGTCTCTGGCTCGAGCTACTGAGCTCCCGTGACGGACTTCCTTGTTGTAATATGATTTCAGGTTGCTGAGTTCGATGCCCGTGGATGAAAGGGACCGTCCGCCACAAAGGGCCAAAACAGTACATGCTACGCGAGTCGGAATAGCTCTGGGGAAAGGAAAGAAGAGTAAGGAATGTTCATCTGGGTACGCTGGTGCCAGCACTGGCACGCACGAACGGGCACGAGAACGAGGTGCTCGAGACTGTATACCCAGTGTTAAAAGAATGTAGGAAATTCAGGAGCATCAAAAGTAAAAATGAGCGCGGTTTAATGTATACGAATGGAGCGAGGAATACCATCCTCGCGTGCGTACACGCCGTCCAACTCAGAGTTGGCACAGTACATGTAGTGGGCGGATGTCTACATAGGAAGTGTAAAATGCAATGCAGACCGACCGCTTACGCACGATCTGGTCTGCACACTCCAATACCGCCATTGCTTACTGTAATGCTCTAGGATGTCCCAAGTACGCACACGACGAGAGCAGGTCTGGGAACCAGGATGACTCAACTCCCGTTGATTGGGGTGAGGCCCTGCCAGTGGCGGAGCCGAGGTTTTAGCCTAGCCCCTCCACCGTTGATAATGTCTATCATCTTTATCCTCGAATCATGATCTGACGAGGGCCGTGAACAACAGAAACATCACGATTCAGACTCATCCAGAATACTGCTATGTTTCCTGTCTGAAATACACCGCTCTTTCCAGTCTCTGAGTCGAAGAAAACAGGGACGTCTCGGAACACATTGAGGAATACAGGTGCCGACCTGAAAAGGACGTTAATACAGGGTCCTGCCAGGTGTCTAACACCGGAAGCGAACAAAAGTTCCCTACTTCTCATGTCGCTTGATCACCTGGCCTCTCTACGTTCCGTGCCAAGGACCCAGACTCGCTCGACTCGCACCTTTTCTCCTCAATGGATTGTGTTTCTAATTCTCCCGTTCCAACGAACCTAAATGATACGAAATCAAGGACTACAAGTGAGATGTGCGTAATATCATGATACCTTTTTCGTGTCCGGTGGAGTGGTGCCCGAGTCTAGCGGAAGTTGTCGGTGGGGTCCACATTTGCGCCAGAAATGAGGGGCCGCAAAATTTTGTAGTCCCTGCTGCCTGCTGTCCGCCAAGTAACCTCTTGGCCGCAGTTGTGTATGTCAACAATGACAACGCATGGAATCCGGAAGTGGGCAATCTCGAACTTTCTATTGGGCGATACGAGATGCAAAGGACCCTACTTGTTGTTTGTGGTCCCAATCTAGGTTGTGGGGACAATTCATTGAAGCGTCCACAGCACGACATAGGATGCAACGAACCCGAAGTCCGGCCCCCATAGCCTTTGGGATCCGTGTCTGCGCCGTAGACAACTTGAAGTAGGAGATGGGAGGTCTCTGCTTGTCCCTTGCTAGCTGTGAAATTCAACAAAGCTAGTTTGGTTATGCGAGTGGACGTTTGTATCATGGGCCGACAAAAGGCGTACAACGTCCAGGTCGGTGGATCGACATACTCTGCATTCTCATTGGTCGGACCATCTACATCAGCGCCCTGCTGTAGTGATAATGAGCGTAATGTCTCTACGCCCATTTCCTCACCCGGGAGAAAACACACAGCATAATGGGGCATAACACAAAGTGAACCTTGCTTGTGGGCGGCCACATAAAGTGGCAAACTGACCGCTCAAAGCACTTCTCCGAGCCATGAGTACGCCAAGGGGCCAATGAGCCGCTCAGGCCCGACCCGGTACAGAAAACCAAAGAGGTATAGTCAGCAGTGGAGCAGTGGCCTGGCAGAAAGAGGGTGCAGGCGGCGAAATGGACGTAATGTTTCGTCCAATGGCGCAGCGATGGATGACGATGAGGTGGTCAAGGGCGCTATTTGCTAGACATTTGCATAGAGGCAGCATGGAGCGAGGCATGGTACCGACACCACTTTTTGGAGTCTAGTTGCGCGGGGATCTCGGCGACAGTTCTTCGCTGAAGGTCAAGGTTGGAAACCTGAAGGCGGGACGAGTCATGCACTGTATTCAGCGGTGCCACGTGATGATATTGAAAAGGCAAACGGGCATCAATCCCCGCTCCCGCTCCAGTCCCCTAACTGTCAGCTCAGCGCTAACAGTCGGCGCAACCCTAAGACAGCTTGTCAGGGAAGCAGGGAAGGCTGTGGATGATTGATGAATTCTAAATTTGATGTGCATCGATCTACACTTACTGTACGGTGTGCCACCATCTTTGGTTCCGGGTTCCGGGTTATCAGAGGTGGCCGGTGCACGCCTGGGTTTATGTGGGATATGAATCGTATGGTATCGTAGGTTTAAATGTAGCGGGAACTGGGAACCACTGCTGCGAGGAAGAGACTGCCAGTGGATATCGCACGTCAGACACGTCCCACACTGGTAGAACCGTGCTTTGACAGGCTTCTCGTAAATCGTAAACACATACACGCAGGGGCGTTCCACCAACGCTCAGCGCTCATCATCGATCATCAGTCTTGGCAACGTGTACAGATCGGATCGGCGTTCTCGGTCTCGATCCCGCGTCACGCGTCACGTGTCGAGTGGTGGGCGCTGCCTTATGGATTATAGTTGGCGCGGCGAGACACTGCCTCATCGGGTGCCACCTCCTCATCCTCGTCGACGCCCATCCAAAACACAAACTAAAAGAAGGTCATCAACCGTGACTTTTTGGGTGGAAAAAGGAAATAATTCTCAGACATTGCGCATATATCAAGGATAACTGTCTAAATAAGGGTTGAATTTGGCCTGCACCTTCATGTGAATATTTCATCAGTACGCAAGAAGTATCTTGGTCCTCTGGTGCCAGTACATCACGGACCAACTGTACTTGGAGGGCGTATGAGCTGTACTGGGTATCATCTAGGTCGGGATGTGAAACTGTTGTGCTTTTCTCGGTCTTGGCGATCTGGCAACATAAATACCGTCGTGTTCGCACTCCTGCTTCTCCAGAACCCTGCGGTATTCACCCCTCGGGCTCACTACTCCACCACCCTAAATCTCGAGTACCACTATGAAGTTCGCTCTTGTTACCGCATCCATTTTTGCACTCGGCTTGACCCTCGTTAGTGGAAGCACAAGTAAGCTCACGTCTCTCTCTCCGTCTCGCACCATAGTAATGCTACGAACAGTCACCCCCAGGGGCTATTACGAGGATCAGTATGGCAGCTGCACGCTCCTGGAAAACACTACTATCGCCACTTACGACTACTATGACATCGGGTTTGTGGCCGCCTATTGTCCTCTCTACTGCGACGGCAAGAAATACGATAAGCGCGGTGGCTACTATTGCCCTAAGGATGACTGTGAGGATTACCCCGACCTCATATTTCGTGAGGCGTTGCTTGCCCAGCGGTAACTAACTGAGAATTTCTGCACAGGCTACCTCACTTGCGTGGAGGCGTACTACTACCCGATCTACCCGTACGACTGTCAAGTCATCCTCGACTACCTGACCACCTTGGATTGTAAGTTTCCCATCTCATATTTTGTCGGCACTATTTTTTGAGCGCACTGCATTGCCTTCTAACGATTGTTTTTGGACCGTCAGCCTCGACTTTCACCATCCCTGGTGAGACCTACTATACGTGGTACTATGGCACTTGCGAGATTACCTACTGGAACTTCGACTGCTATGAGTACGACGTATGCTATGATTCATTCGTGAGTGACTTCCATCCATGTTGTGTACATCCTCAGTACAGTAACTGATCACTGCGATGCGCTGTCATCTAACAGGAGTACAGTGCTGCACTCTCGGTTGATACCTGTATCGGATCATCGTACGACTATTCATACGGAGCTGTCTGTGCAGGATCCGGGGTACCTGGTGACAACTACGCGATCATGTGAGTGGAAATGTTCATAGGCATGTTGCTCCTCTCACAACTACTTTCAGAGTGGATTAAGCACTGGCATAATCAAGATCCATCCTCAGCGGATGTGTGCCGGTATTCAATTGGGGTTACTGACCCGGATGTTTCGTTTCTAAATTCCTCGAGTTTCTTGAAAGGTCGTTTGTGTTCTTTGTTCTTGGTATTGGAAGTCAAATTGGATCGGATTGTGGATCGATTCTGTATAGTGTTGTCGTGTTTTGAATTGTACTAGGACAATATAACCGGTTGCGAGTTGGATTGCTTAAGTCATGGCCTGGTAGTGTTTGCACTGTGTCTGACTGGTCGTGAGGTGTGTCTTGTATACGAAAACCGAACGAGCTGTGGGGACTTGGAGAGTTCAGGAATTGTCACAAAGGACTGGTATTCAGCCGGCCGAATTAGGCCTTCAAGTTTCATGGCCTGGAGCCAATTCAAGTTGAAATAAATCCCTCTACGATATTCCCGAAGCTCAGTAGACCTACTCAGCGAGACACCAGGTGATCAAAGCACCATATATAGTGGCTACTTCTCGTTTAAATGTTATGCTTGGTGCTATTTCTGCATACAGGCATGGTCACTGCGGATGGCGCAGGCCAAAAGTCAGTCGGAAGGAAGCACGAAAGTAAAACCACGAGGGGAAGAAAGGAAGTACGGGTAAAATTTCCTTTCAGTGTCTACAAACTCAATGCATGTGGACACCCTCGTCCCGTCTTGTAATCGTCCTACTTCAGCAGCTGACTTGTCGCGCGGTCAGCAAGAGGACGACCTGACTGGAAGCAATGGTTTGTATCTGGGTTGAACCAGGTCACCTTTAAGTTCTTTTGTAAAATTGCACACTGGGCGTAATAATTAAGAGGAACCAGAGCACGTGGCGGCTTACGAGTGAATTGAAGTGATCAAATAGTATTACCATCTTCCTTCAAGCAATCTCATTCTCGGAGCATATATTGGATATACAGCCACGAGAGACCTCCCAGACGCATCATTTTCTCCGAGAGCGATCGCGTTGTAAATACTCTTATCCAGCAGAGGTCCTACACCTGGCATTGAGGTAACCGGGAGGGGGGCAGGATGGCATGTTGAATGTTGAGTGCATCGTGTTGAGCGCGGAGATGGAACGGATCACGGATCTGCGGACTCGGAGACGCCCCGACGCCAGGCATTATGAGGAGTCCAACTGTACGCTGCAATAGAAATGCTGACTTGAGAAAACGAAACCAGTACTAGGGTTGAGGGAATATCAAGAGTTAAGCATGCGCGGGCATGGTCGCGCGCCGAAACCCCATGCTCATTCAAGTTTGTTAGTGGCGCGTACGGTCCATGGTCTGAGACTCGTAGCTCAGTTACACAAATGTTTGAGCAATCGACAGAACGAACCTTTGCATATAGATACAACCACACAGAACTTCGCAGCCCACCGCATGTACGCGTCCGCAAGATTGACATATCGGTCTTTCACTTCGAGCCCTTCCCGCGTTGGCTTTTACGCTTCTGCGCCGTCAATCGAATCCTGCCCGAGGTCACGTAGGAAATCGCCGAGGTAAAAAATGTTGTGTTATCCCACGCGAGTCAAGTTGAGAGTTAGGTGAATCTGGTAAGATAGAGCAACTTACAAGACTCGGGCGGGATGAGGGTGTCCCATGTCTTCGAAGAAGCGATAAGTATAGTATTCTTTCAAGTTTACGCGGAGGAGACTCTGGTGGGAAGAAAGTGGCCGTTGAAGAGATGTTCAGCCCTTCTTCATTTCACACCCCCCGCTGCCTTTCTTCCGGGATTCTTTCCTACTTTTTTTAACTTACCTATGCACGCAAGCACGCCAGATGTACAAATCGAATTAGTCAAACACGCGCTGGGTTCTGAGGTTGCCAGTGCACACGTCTATTTCAAATTAGACGTGAACTCCGCCGCTTACAAATGCCTTGCATGTGACTTGCGGTCTATTACGACCACGTGCAAATAATAACAAGGCGCAAGGCGAGGCGAGGCGCGAGCGAGCGAGTGAGGGAACTCGTGACTTATGTGATCCTAACTTGAACTTGCAGCCATTCCCCTAACAATGTAACAATGTCCTCATTTGCTCAAAACAACATTCGATACTACAAGATTGGGGTTCCACACTCAATGTCCAAGAACGAAAAGAAAGAAAGAAAAAGAGAGCAGTAGGTCCATTCGAGAATGTTCAAGGTACTCAGGAGCAAAACCTCACTGACCCTCTGAAGAGGTGTCTTGATGTCCCGGTCAGCAGAGCAATTGGTGTCACCGTGCAAGTGATCACGCAATACTGGGAAAAGTGTCAGAAGAAGTAACTTGGGAGTGGACATGTTGCACTCACATGATCGCATAGTCGTCACCACATTCCCCGGATCCTTCACAGATGGCCCCACACGTTGACCCAAGGCAGGTTTGAGCCGAGTAATAAGCGTCATACGCCTGTTATAAGACATCGCATCGCGGTGATTAGTCTAAAACTGAACCAAACCTGGGTGTTAGGCACTCACGAAATCATCGTAGCAGACATCAAGATCGCAGCAGTCGAAATTCCAGAAGATGATGTAGCAAGAGCCATAGTACCACTCATAGTAGGTCTCAGCAGGGACCGTGAAAGACTCGTCTGGCGGCCCAAAAGGAGAGCATTGAAAAGAAATGCGGTGCTCTCAGAAAACCGTGTTGGTAGAGTATAAGATGGGAGACTTACAACTCAAGCTCTTGAAGTATTCGATGACAGGATAACAGTCATCCGGGTAGATCGGGTATTCAACCAAGTCCACGCAGGAGAGGTAGCCTGTACAAATGCTCTCAGTTAGTTACCGCTGGTCAATAGACTCCCCATGGAATGCGGGGAGGTCGGGGTAATCCTCACAGCTCTCTTTAGAGTGCTTGTACTTGTCGTCACACTTGTAATCGCCATCGCGGGCATACTTCTTATCCTTGCAGTCTTCGGGACAATAAGTGGCCGCAAACCCAATAGGATAGCCATCGTAGTCGGCGACAGTAGTGTTTTCCAGGACCTGGCCATTATCGCATTTGTATTTATGATCGTCATACCACCTGCTACCGATGTTGACTGTTCGTAGAATTATTATGATGCGGGAGGAGAGAGGGTTTCAAGCTTACTTGTGCTCGCTTTGACGAGGGTCAAGGCAAGTGTGAAAAAGGATGCGGCAGCAAGAGTGAACTTCATGATGGTACTCGAGATTTGGGGTGATGAAGTGAGAGGCCCGAGGGGTGAATTCCAAAGGGTTGGGGAGAAAAGTGAGCGCGAACACAACGGTATTTATACTGCCAGACTGCTAGGACCTGTGAGGGCGCACAGTTTGACATGTTGATCCAGACGATGCCCAGTATAGCACTGATATCCCCCAAGTGCGGTGACTGTGGTCACGGTTGGTCCGTTTGAGATGTGGAAGTACCAGAGGCGTAAGATACGTTATGCACACTGGCACCCGATCATTGTATGGCGTTGATCTTGAATACCTCCGATTCTGGCAACATACCGCTGAGAATGGGACATTCACAGGAAGGTGCGGGACGATGATTTCATGATGTAACCCCTTTTTAGATAGTTATTCTTGCCATTTTCTTAATCTTTGCAGTTAAATTCCAATATTATTATATCTTTTTCCACTTAAAGTTGTTCAGTGCCAGGAACCTCTTTTTGTTCTATTTGAACAGGAACAGCCATCCACGCCACGTGGATATTGATCAAGGACACGAGGAGGAAGCATGACCACGATGATCGTAACCCTAAACCCTTTGGGCGCCATTGGGCGCAAACACCGGACACGCAAAGCGCCCGCCGCCCTGCCAAGTGGCTCAGCCAAGACCGTATAGGCTAACTCGAATCCGAATCTAGACACATTACCGACACTTGAATTGGAACTTCCCTGCGTGGCTCTTTACCAAGGACCCCGTCAAAACACAGTACCAACATGCAATATGCATAAATCCATTCCCAGTGACAGCGATTCCTCCTGCATTCAAACTTGCGATTTCATGTCTCAGGTTCACCTCCAGTGAGCGCGAAGGTGGCGTATAGTGAGCATCAATCGAACAGCCTCCTTTGACAAGCTGGGTTGGACAGGTTGCGCCGAGAGTTAATGGGCTGGACCGGTGATTCATTAGTGTCTTTCTGGCCTTCTTGATGAATACCATGACAGCTCACTTGCGTGCGGCTAGATGTTCTCGGAATTCTGACCCCACTGGCTGCCTTCAAGCCCCAGCCTTCGGCCTATTCCTACCGTTCTACAGAGGCCTGTCACCGTGCCCCCGCCCATTTAGACTCAGAAAAGTGATCCACTAGCCATTAGTACGCCTCGCTACACGCCACTGCGCTATGATCATGACGCTGCCTTTGCATCCGTGGTGTTTACATTGGTGCCCTGGATCATCTCGCCTTTATTCCTGCTCCATCACACTGAATATATTACGTCCATCTGACCCTTGCGCCCTCTTTCCTGTAGACCTTCTGTGCGTTTCTGACCGTGCTACTTTCCTTTTCTGCATTGGGTCAGGTCAACGGCTCGCTGGTTCCTTGACATACTCACCGCTCACCTGACTTGGCTGTTAACTAAAACTCCTCATGTTATGCCTCGTTATGCAATTTCTGTAGCCTCGTGGAATATCTTCACCCATCGGACGCTGACGCGGAGGTAGGTGTCACATCATCATTTCGAATGTGTCACGGGGAAAGGGGATGTGAATGTGATACCATTCCTCCTTCAGTAACCCGCCAACGTAGATGATCCGAGAAATGAAGGTGGGATCGTATTTCAGAGACCGAGTGGCGCCGCCCCGACCCTGCTGACCTGGGCGTTGCACGGCCTTTTTTGATCCATAATGGTGGCGTCCACTGGCATGGCTAACTATCCAACGGGGGATTCCGTTGAGTTTGACAGCTGGCATGAGAGAAACGGACATTTCCCGGCCGCACCTGACCGCGGAAAAGGCACGAATCACACAGGCGATGAGGGCTAGGACCCGACTCAGTTGCATCCTGCATCGTGCAGTGGGCGCTTCGGCGTCGTGGAGATCTAATTGAGCACACTGCGTAGGTGTGGATGCGAAGGGCAGGTAGGATCCTTCGCATCTAATATCGGCCGATGGAAAGCCACTGATTCAATACGAAGTAGTCGTTGACATATGGAATCGAACGGTACCCATGAAACCTACTTAGACCGAGCAGTGTCTTCAACGGGAACTAGCCCTACATTCCTAACGCAAATATGAAGGCCACCGACGACTTGGGCCAGCTCCACTCCGTACGGCAACACAAAAAGGGGTCATAACGGAACGGACCTGTCACTTCAATTGAATTGAATCCGCTGGGGCGGGGAAATATGGAACGATGCGTTGAGGGAAAGTGCGAGAGAAGCGGATCAGAGTCGTTGGCTGGCTCAGAACGCAGAGTGGCCAGATGACCAGGAGGTATGTCACTCAGAGATTTGTGGCTCCTTTCCGATGTTCGGCACCTCTAGTTGGGTGCTGTATCCACGCACTGCTTTTGTATTCCACCGATACCGCCCCCGCACTCGTCTAGGTTGGAAAGAGCGACGTAGGGCAGGCGGGCAGCATTCTCCACGTGTTGTGGCATTTTCGTTGTTTTGTGGTCAGACAAAGGCAATGGGCAGATGACAAAAACAACAAGAACATGAGTTTAAAACTGAGCGCCACGCCAAGGAATTGCCAAGAAGCCTGAGAGGAATTGGGACATCCTTGTTCCCACGCCTACCTCGACAGCGCACATAGTACTTCGAAGAACTGAAATCGTTGCAAGTCCATTTGAAAGGCCCGTCGCGGTGTTCAGTAGCTGAGACTTGGGTGATGTGCGCACTGGCATGTGACTAAGGTAAAATGATCTATGGTGCTTGAGGGATACTCTGTTGTCTAATGGGTGGGGCTTAACTAGCTCGAAACAAGTGGAGCAAGGATCGCACGCTATGGGAAACGCTTCCATCATCATCACAGGGATGGCTGTAGCTGTAAAACAAATGCCTGATTCTTGGATGTAGTGGATGAATGGTCTTATCCTTACGCGGGGACTCCGCTGATCCGGTCCGTAAGTTCCGCGCTCGGCTCACATTACCTCCTGCGCCCCCCAGACACTTCGATGCTAGTGGAACCTTCGAACCTTCCTTCTGCTCGATAAGACGATAAAGACAGAAAGGGACTGGCAGATCTCCGGTAGCGCTCAGTACGTGCTTGTGAGATCGCTGAGGTAATAAGATGATTTTTGATCTCCCGTAAGCCGCAACATGATCTAGTGATGATCGTCGCGCACAGCGCACATTTTACAGAAAAAGTGTCAAAGGCGAGCACTTGTTTCTTGTCGGGATACTCTCCGGTACCCTCACTAAGGGCTGATAAACTCGAAAGACATCAAGTTCACACATCAAATCCATCCATCTTCATCGGAGGGAAGACTGGGACCGTCACGGTGCACATTACTCTGGCGTCCAAGAACGGTCCCACCGAGGAATCATAACCGCATCGTAGCCACAGCGGCATGACATCCACTCCCGCCCGTAAAGTATCTATCGCGATACTAC
>Ga0307509_10004239_pt1 | contig 20909 bp, 22 predicted proteins | sample 10_EM_MG_FD_202245 | JGI IMG/M metagenome (GOLD analysis project Ga0307509, IMG submission 202245) | Populus trichocarpa ectomycorrhiza microbial communities from riparian zone in the Pacific Northwest, United States - 10_EM | ecosystem: Host-associated > Plants > Roots > Unclassified | place... | reverse complement strand
TTATATATAAACCCCCCCCCCCCACCTCTACCTACTTAGCACATATCACCGCCCTACTATTAACCTATCTCCCCTAACAATCGCAGGCGCCCTCAGGCATCCGAAGGGCCAGGCAGCCATTTATTTAGAAATCCGATATCGCCCAGATCTTTTTTTCCTTCTTCATAAAGGCATGAAAATCCCAGTACGAAAAGAGGGGAGAGCTCTCACCGATACAGTACTATACTAGTACATGCCGTCAGCCTAACAACCACTTCCACCATCTCCTTCCCAGGCGTAATGAGCTGCGAGTCTCCCATCTATTGCTATACTGTACTGTCCTGCTAGCCTCCGGTTTCAGCACCGTTCTGTAAAATTACAAAAAATACTGTACTACGCATACCCTTACTCGCACTCGCATATACCGGTATCATGCCTGTATTTAGGCGGGGTACGGCGGCAGCCTAGCCAGAACTTCAGGTTAACGGCACACAGGGCGAAATACGAGTGCTGGTCGGGCTCTCTCAAACAGAGCCACAACTTTTCAAAGCCTAGGTTTGGTGTTACGCTACTGTACGAGTACTAGTACCAAAAACGACTGTACGAGTAAAGTCATCACGCCCCCACTCGAGCCTCCTTCCCTTCCTTCCCTTTTCGAATGGCGCTATACACCTCCCTCATATGGGAGCCTAGTGTGGGTGCTCGTTCGGGCCGTCACTCAATAACGAACGAATCCCGCACCTAGCTATCACGAGAGTTGGATTCATGATCTCTCCCTATGGACTAAAAGATTCCCAGCAAAGCTATTATATAATTGTTGTCGCCTCGGTACCATATCATATTCGTGGTGAGAGTAACTGTGACAACTTGGTTTGTACGGCAGCTATACATTGCAAGAAGAGTCACGCTATTCCTACTTGTGGAGGTCCCCAGAGCCTTGCTCGCGCCAATCCCAGCTCTAGCAGCGGCAGACACAGATTATTTTGCAGAAGGAAATCATGAACGAGCTAAGCCAACTATACTAGCGCATAGTATCGCGACCCAACAGGGTTCGTTGATAGTACTGTACGTGCGGCTATCCCGCGCTAAGAAATAGCCCACGGATTCACCATGGCTCATCTCCTTCGCATTGTGAGCCCAGTAACTGCATCCTTCAACATCCTCCCGAGCCCCTTCTGGGTTGGCATCCCCACCATACTCCTCGTGATCTCTCCAATTCCCTGACCCGGCACAAGCACTGCCTCCTTGCTCTCGACCACCGAGTTGATCAGTGACAACGAGGACACACCCTCCTGCTTCTTTATTTCGGCCACCAAATCTTTCCTCCTACTACGCAGTGCGGAGGCTGCCTCCCCCCTGCCCTTCTTCACCGCGATGCAAAGTGGTGTCTCGCCGTAGGAGTTTATAGCATTGACGTCGACCCTCCCGTCCCTCAGCAAGTATTCCACCGCGCCTCCGTCGGGGGCCGCAGCCGCTAGGTGCAGCGGCGTCTGGCCGGAATCGCCCACCACGTTGACGTCAATTCTCGGATCTCGCAGCAGACGGCTCAAGATATGCAGGGTCCCCAGCTGGACGGCCAGGTGCAGGGGTGTGAGGTGGTAGGGCGGACCGAGATTCACCTTGGTGCGCTCGTCGTTTAGCAAGAGTTGCACGAGAGTTAAGTTTTTGTTTTTGACTGCGAGGTGGAGGGCTGTGCGGTGATACGGCGGGCCGGCGTTGACGTCTGATCTTTCATCCGAGAGGAGGATCCGCGCTATTGCTACCAAGTTCTCATCGACGGCTTGGTGCAGTGGCGTCCAGCCTCGATAATTCTGCGCGCTCACGCAGATGTTTGGATCTGATAGGAGGACGCGCACGATAGTCTCGTTTCCCTTGCTGGCAGCCAAGTGTAGCGGTGACCACCCCGTGTTGAAAGATGCGTTGACATTGATCCGCTCATCCACTATAAGCAGTAAGACCATCTCCAGGTACTCGTTCTCCAGCGCAATCTGCAACGGCACTTTCCCACCCATGGCCGTAGGGTCGATCTTCGTCAAGGGATTAGACAGTAGCAGTCTCGCCATTGAAATATCATTCTTCGTAACAGCCGCTATCAGCGGCTCCCCGCTGCCCCGCCCATTCGGATCAACATCCTTCCTCGTCAACAACAACCTTGCAATATCCCAGCAGCCCAGATCAACCGCGATCGACAGCGGAGTCTTCCTAACACGTCCCCCTCCGGGAAGCCAAGCATCCGCCGCGACCCCGTAGGCCAACAACGTCGCCACAACCCGCTCGCTGCGCGTCTTTTCGACCGCATGGTTAAGCAGTAATCCATTGTCGGCAAATGTGAAGATCCCGCGATCAACAAGACACTTAACGGCTCGCCAATCATTCCGCTCCGCTGCATTGAAGAGAGCGAGGGCCCCGAGGTCCGGTGAGCGCGTGCGGAAGAGGCTTTCTAGTAGGACGTGCGAGATGAGGTTTGCTAGGCGGCGGTTCACCCGTGATAAGGAGGTGAGTTGCGTCGGGAGGAGGTCTTCCGCTATTTGCAGGATTATTTCGTTCGGGAGGGAGAGGAATGACATTGTTGTTGTTGCTGTCTCTTAGTCAAACCAGAAGGAGGGTAAAAGCGAGGTGGAGGAGTGTTGGGGGGGGAAGAGATGGGGAGGAGGTGGGGTAGGGTCGGGGAAGGATTCGTTTGAGGATCATCCTAGGCTCGTTTAAGCTGAAGTTACACCATTATCAGCATGCCTTACTCGTGGTGACCCAAGATCCGAGGTGCAGATCACTTGAGACCCCCTTGCTGCAGGTCTGCCTTGGGATGTCACGACTCACGATTGTGTCACAAACGACGATACCCTACCGGGTACCCATAGGAAATATAACCCTAACCTTGACGATTTCGTTCCTCTGCCCACCAAATACCGCCCCCGCCCCCGCCCGGCCCAGTTTCATCGTAGACAACACCGGTACGGTTAAGACTGTATTTCGACGGACCTCAGCTCAAGGCCGTTTATTTATATCATCATTAAATTTTCAGCCTCAGTCTAACCAAGGTCTCCCCCACTACTTTGAGCGTACTGTACTACTCTACGCCCGTGCTGTCATACCTGTAGCACGATCAGGCAGACTCTTGTTGATCAATATTCGTTGGAGCCCAGGGCACCTCTTCGTCCCATGTGTCCCACTATTTCCTATCATTGGTAGCGCTCAAGAGTATAATGCCCTATTCTGCAGCAAAATCGGCCAATTAATTCAGCACCACAAGTTATGGGCCGTTTGTTCGGCTGGTCGAAGAAGCGGAGACTCGGCTTCTAAGGGTGCAATCAATGAAAATGCTAGTGGCTAGCTCCCACAATTTGCAGCTTCTGCCATGCGCTAGTTGCTGACACTTGTACCTGCATGGACCAGGGATTATGATCACCGCATGTGGTTGGACCGACTAGAGCCAGCATTGTACAGCATTATAACCTTTCCCGTGGGTATTATGACAGGGTTGCCTATAGGTATGGCTCTGCGCTATTCTTCAGTCCGTGATTGCCTGGAGGTATCCCCTACAATTTCATACAAGGGGCCAAAATTCATGGTATTTACCGTACTATACAAGAGTGATGGGGGGGGGGGGATTTGAAGATTTTTATATGAAAAACAAAAAACAAAAACAAAACAGCTCCATTTTCCCCTATATGAATACATGACAAAAAAGTATAAGAAAAGATAGGAGAGCAAACATAGCTAGTCGCGCAACTATACACTTTTGTTTTTCAAAGCAACCCCACCGCATCCGTAATCAACGATACACCAAAGCCAAGATAGGATAGAGGGGAGGGATATCAGCCAAACAACGGGGACGATAACAAGTCAGAAGAGAGGAGGCAATTTATGAGAAGAAGTACTCGCTCTTCTTAAGCTCGCTTACCTCAAAGTTACCCTATGGGAGCAACATAAGTCAGCGACAGGTTTACTCTTTGAATGATGGGGGGAACCAAATTACCTTAGGTGGCAGTTCAGGGAGCGTGAGCTCCACCCATACGTTCAATATTGGGACATGTGGTTTTGGAGTCTTCTTGATGCTTCCGTTATCACCAGAAATAGTTTTTTCATCCCCGTCCACTATCTTCCTAGCCTTTGATCTCTTCTTCCACTTCACGGGCGCATCACGGATATCCGTGTCCTCATCGTCAGCGGTGTTCAGCATTCTTGAGTCTTCTTCCATATCCGCCAACACCATATCCTCATCGAGTGGGACGCCCTCTTCATGCCCGTCATCATTCTCCTCAGCTGGTCCCAGGATAGCCTCCTGGCCCATCATTGATTCCTCATCCTCGCCTTGATCATCCAAGCTCGTAACCTCATTGCCTGACCCCGAGCCAAGATTACCAGTATTCTCTGGCAATTCATTATGTTCAAGCCCACCGTGCTTCTCCAAGATAACACTTGGAGTCACCATCCCCTTTGCCTTCTTCCTATCACTGGCCTCGGAGCTCTGCATTAGATTCCACCTCTCAAGTTCCCATTCGAGATCCTCAACCGCTGTCAGCTTAGGACGGCCGAATTTCTTCTGAGCGTAGATTCCACGAGCTTCCTTAATCTCCCTCCCACACTTAGATTTTGCCCCAATCTTAACAAGGGTTCTGAAACCCTTGTAACGCTCCTCGAATTCAGCTTTCAGGTTCTGCATAAGCTCCTTCTCGTGTAATGCGACGAAGGCATTTCGTAGAATAACATTCATCTTGTCGACGTCCGAAGGATGGGTCCAAAACGAGTCATGCACACTAGCAAATGTTAGACCTGAGGCGTAGCAATTCAATGCAGAAAGCAGCATGTGCGAGGCGTCGAGAGAATGGATAAAGTTTGGGGGGAAGGCCGTCATCTGCTTTCTACTATCTACTTTGTTGATTAGACTAGGATCGTTAATGTAAACAGTTTGCAGGTTAGTGTAAATTGCGGTAGAGGTCATCTCTCGGTATGGCTGCACAACTGGTAATCTTAAAGGTGTAGTCCATATGACGCTTGTCATAAAGTGCAAGCTACCATTCTTTTTGCCAGCCGAGTGATTTCCGAGACGTTCCAATTGATCTGGCCCTACAGATCTAGAAATCTTCTTGGCGCACGTAACAAGCCAGTTCTGGATCGCACTGGCACCCGAAAACATCTCTTGGATAGAATCGAAGACTTTTCTTGTCAAGTATAGGCTGAGTTGCGGGACATTTTTTCGATCAAGGCTCTCAATATTTTCGAGCTGACTCTCAATCTGGGCCCTTGCGCCAATGAAGGTAACACCATAAACATTTGTCATGACTGTTTGCTTGACTACCTTTCTGGTGACAAGGCCTTCCAACGCGATAGCCTCTCGCTTGCCTTGCTCCTTGTCCAGCTCAACAGAAGCCTTCACCAACTCTGCGACACCCGTGTAAACATCTTGGGGTTTGTCTGAAGGCGCTAGGTTCACTTGTCTCGCGCCAGCGACATCCCCCCCCAATGCCGCGTAATGCTGTAGCCCGTTACATGTTCCATCCTGCGCGACTGGGAGATGGCATGTATATGTGGTCGGGTCATCTAACGATAAGGCTTCATTCAAGGCAAAACAGGACGCAAGCAATTGCCATGGGTCTTCTGATTTTAGCCACCACCGCTGGCCCTATGATTTGTTAGTTCAATTGGATGATGAGCACCAGTTTGAGATTTTCTTACCGTAAGAGGATTCTCAGCGGAATCACGAATATTTTCAATGTTCTCCTCGGTATATTCCACGCGATCCGTAAAACTAGCTTTATCAAATCCCGCCAAATTTGCCAAGTGAATTTTCATCCACCTGAGGCCTGATTCCTTCACCTCTTTCGCCTCGGCGAACATCAATAGACCTCTGGAAAGATCATTCCCAATATGATTGAGATTCGGTGAGATAGGATAGGCTCTGCCTCTGAAGTCTACGTTATGCGGAAAATAGAACTTCTCAAATCGAAACTATCCATCCAATCAGTCCAGCGCCTGGCATAACAGAAACACAAAGGATATACTAACAGCTCTTGCAATCTCAATTTTGAAGTTGACGTCACATCTTGTAGAGTGGGCATTTCTTCGAGCTGAATGTAGCCTCTTCATCTCCTGCACCCATTCCCATCTGACCTTGGGGTCGGCGCTTGGCTCCGGCTCCGGCGGATAATCAACATCCTGCTCGGCTGCAGGGATTTCTGCAAATTCTTCCCCCTGATTCCAAACCTCCAAGACGACATCAAAAACTTTTGGGTTAATCTTCCAAGCGGTCCGACCCAGCACATCCAACCCGGCGAATAACTGATCCAGGTGCCCCCTCTGCGCGGCGGCCTTAACATATTGCTTTTGTTCGATGGATTCCTTGATACGAACAACCCGGGAGCGAGTGTAAAAGTACCCGCCCTCATCCCAGTCGGTCCAAGGAAGTGGGCGCACAACCATAGGAAGAGATTTTCCTATTGCCGCAAGGTTAACGCTATCCGTGCCTAGCCGCCGAATCAGCTCATGGTGAAGCTTGATAACTCCAAGTTTTCGGCCCTGTACATACTCGTAAGCGTGGTGGAATGCTGGGAAGTTCTGGACGATTTTTTCAGATGATTCAGACCCTTCAATTGATCCGGGTACTACGGTTTCAACCGGAATTTTGGCCACATGAATAAGCATCGAAATTAAGAGTGCGCCCAACTTTAAGGAATCACCGAGTCAGTATACGTTCCGAAAAAAAACATAAGATGCACCATGGGGAGTTACTACCTTAACCTTCACAGGGAGGGGCCACTCGGGCAGCTCTACGAAGGCCAGATCACCGTCATGCCTAGCTTTAGCAACCAGCTGCCTAAAAGCCGGCTTGTCTCGAAAGATTTCTGTCAATTCCGCTCTTGACATATTCCCGAAAACTCCCTCTTGCCTATTCTTCTGAACTTGCTGAGCTAGGTACTCCATCTCCAGCTCTCTCCCAATTCCTAAGACAGCCCTAGACGTCTTCAAACCGGTCCCTATGCCATTGATAGTGTGTATTTGCAAGAGTTCAATCATTGTCATCGCAGCAACCTTCTCAGGTTCCATCAATCGCAAGAAAGGTCCGTAATGGCACCTATCCGTGAACCCAGCGGGCATCCTTCGGGGCGCCGCAATGTGAGTTTCAGCCTCCCAGGTCCGCGAGATTTCTTCATTAATCAAAGGAACAAGCGCTTGATGCCACTGCCAGAGGAGGGCATTGACCTCCTGATTTTGCCTAATGATGCCCCTCTCACTCAGCCTCTCAAAGTCCTTCTTCCACCGCTCCTGAGCGCTGCCAAACGAATGTTCCTCAAGCAGTTTCTGCCTTTCTATTTGAAATTCCACATCTTCATCCAAATCCGTGTCGTGCTTTCGGAAGGGTATGTGGTCGATATCAATCAATGATCTAAGTGAAGATTTAACAGCTGCCAGCCCAAACCCTTTCACCGGTGTGGGCTTCGCCTCCGGGATCTCAAAAATCGGTGCCTCAAGACGGCACCTCTCCTCCCTTACCATTTCCCGAATAGTCGTACTAAGCTCGCCAACCCGCAAATTACAAACCTATACCTATTAGTCTCGGCACAGACGAAAGCCTCTTTTGGATCTCACCTTTGCTATTTCGAGAACGTCTGGATCACTCAACAGAGGGTTCTCGAGAACATCTAAAATGTCCGGATTGTCGTACTTCCACAGCGTCACATATTCCATCAGATATCTTTTCCTCGCCGACTCATTTGGAATATCAAAGCTTGCTTTGAGCAACAGGGCAAAGGTAGTTGCATCCCCTTTGATTGAGTACTCGGATCTCATCTTGTTTTCAAACCACATGAAAAAAAGTTTAAGACTATGGAGAACACCAACGTCGCTCTGCTGATTTAGCAGGCCCTTTAGAAAAGCATTGTGAGCATCGACGAGAACCGCGGTATCCCCTTCCTCTTTACATTTTTTGGTGATCTGCTCCAGCATCAATTGCGCTCTGAACATCGACCCGGTAGCGAGACAGGCATGGAAAGTGGCAAAAACCTCATTCTTATTCGATAAGATTGCCCCAGCCGAGTCGTCCGTATATCTCTCCTCAGAGCCGGCCCAGTTTTCGAAAAGCAAGAGTTGGGAAGCATCCAAGGGCTCTAAAGGTTCAACTGGAATAGAATATGGTGCTGCATTCTGGCTCAGCGGGGGGAATACCGCGGAGGTGTCAATATCCGAAAACTCCAGGGCGGCAGCGGCAGTCGAGTAGGATCGGTCCGCCGGTGTTTCTGAAGGCAGACTGACACTCCTTGTATTTGAAGAGGACCATCGAATTGGTTGGTGGTATAGGTATCGCGAAGGGCACAGCCGCGGTAGAGGAGTTCTTTTGGAGGTCAATCGTGCCCCAGAGCTTTGGCGCACAATTCGGGGACGAATTCCTCTGCTGGCTGCTCGGAGCATGACAAGGAAGAAAATAGATGGATAGCAAAGGAGCAAGCGAATAAAAAAGCACAATGGGGGAGTTATTGGAAGGTGTAATTTTAAAAGGAAAGAGTGGAGTTTATAGGAAGAAATATGCACCCAAGCTGTTGACTGTGGGGTGGAGGGGCGAGAGGAGAAAATTAAAAAAAGGAAAGGAAAGGACCAATGGCAGAAAGTTTCTTCAGCAATAGCGCTCACGTGACCTGCCAAGACAGTCAATTATATGCGATTTCTACAGGGCAACCAGCTTCACTTGTTTACTGCTAGCACTTAGCAGTGTGAAAAAAATCGCCAATCCTATATGTTAAATTCTCTATGATTCCCTTTCATTTGAATATAAAGAATAAATCTGCTGCCTGCCCTGGTTGTGGGTGGCTAAACTTGTGTATTTTGTATGGAAAACCCGATGGGAGGTCAATTTCTTTTGTTGCCAGGCTCGTACTAGTACTGAGGGGTCGCCTGCATCCTGTGTTGGACTATCATAATTATTATATCAGCTTGAACGTTGGGGTTACTCTTCCTAGTAGGGTCTGGGGTTTTTTGTCTCAGAGAGTAGCCATTTTTTGCCCTTGATGTATCCCTTGGGCTGTGCGAAACAGTAAAATTCGCTCCTAGGGTGCTAAGCTTGTTTTTGGAACTACCGTATGATATATCGGTATTAGTATTATACTCGAGTATATGAAGAGTACTCGGGTGAGGGGGTAAATATTGGGACAGGCAGGGGGTAGTGGAATTACTCGAATTGGCGGTTATCTTACTTTTTTGGTTCTTTGATACTCCTTCCAGGGTAGATGCTCAGGCATCTGCTGCCCCTGCTTGTCCCAATACTTCGCCCCTACCCCTAGTACTGCACTGTACTTTTGGGCATGTGGATGGCCTATGGGTATATTGTGGCCAGTTACGTTGATGCCTTTCATGACGCGGTCAATGGATCTCTCTCCTGTATTCAAGACCCTTCTGTACCATAGCAATCTACAAGGAAGGACGCTCCCCTCCACACCTTGGAACGTACCCACTATGATGCTAGCTTAGGCCCTGTTTGCCATGCCACAAATACCATGGTATTTTCGGTTTTCCTAAGTATTTCCGGTTGGGTCAGGATAAATAAACCGAGGTATGTTTGGCACGCACATAAATACTACAGTATTTTTATACTGTAGTATATTTTTTTCCTGTACCTTTTTCTTGTAGAACCCCTCAGAAGTCTGTTAGTATTAAGGTAGTACTTGAGTACAGCAATTATTATTCCACAAAAATAGGTTATAGAACATGAGAAGTTATGGCACAGTAGCTGGGAGAAGGAAAAGGCAGAAAAAATGTTTTCTAGTATGATAGGTGCAAATTGTTTTCCAATTACAGCACTGCTCAATCCTTACACTTTTCACTCTGGTTTTTCCAGTGGCGTGCCAAACAGGGCCTTATTATTCATCTACTCAGTGTCACCTGTTTTGTCCCACCGGCAGCTTCCATTGCCCACTGCTCGCAAGCCTGCCGTTACCCGGCCTTCCTCGTTCGTTGCTGTGACCGCGGTTGCGTCTTTGGTGGCTACGGCTACCTTCCATCTGCTGTGTCATACGGTACTGTACTCGAGTACTGTCTCCTCTCTCCTCCCCCCCAAACGGTTTCGCACACTGAAACTTTCTTATCTCCCAGCACCTCGCGTTCCGTCGAACATACCATCTTAGCTGAGCTAACTTGGCCATACTGGTACAGCTTCTTCCCGTAACCTACATCTCCCCTTCTATCTTTTCTTCTGAAAAAGAGAGAAACAATCCCAAGAATCCTCAGAAATCACCAATATGGCTGAGTCATCACTTGCTGCTGACTTGCTGGCTGACTTTAACGATGATTCTGACAATGATGAGGATTTGGACCTACAGAACGGGGATCTAAACCTTCTGGAGGCCACCGGAATCCACTCCACATCGCGTTCCCTTGGGCTGGATGGTGATGAGGAGAATGATGAAGATGAAGATATGGGAGAAACAGAGGGTGTCGGAAGGACTGTGGGAAATGGTGCTGGAGTGCGAAGACATTCTGAGTCTGAGCTCGCAGATGACGATGATGAAGAGGCAAGGAAGGCAAAAGTAGAAAAAATGCACCTTGGTGGGGTCGATGACGTTCGCAGTGTGGCAGGCTTGATGAAGATTCTTGAGCCTGTCCTCGTGGTATGTGACCATCTTTCTCATTCCCTTGCTCCAATGAGCTACTCTAACTTTCGATGGAAATAAGCAAATTCAATACTACAAAAACCTCCCACCAGCCAAAGGACCCCAAGGAAGTGTCGAGGATAACCCCGAGTACAAACTACTTGTTCAATCCAACGCGCACTCCGTGTCCATCGATAACGAGATCATTCTTGTTCACAAATTCATTCGCGATCACTACGCCGTGAGATTTCCCGAACTAGAAAACCTGGTTACCGGTCCTTTGGACTATGCCAAGACAGTTTCTATAATCGGTAATGACTTGGACATTAAAAGTCTTGAAGCTCGTAATGGGAATCGGCTACGGCAAGTCTTGGATGGCCCAACATTGATGGTGGTGACGGTTGAAGCTACGACCACCTCCGGTCGCGACTTGACAGAGAAGGAATTGGCAGTCACAATGAGAGCCTGTGAAATGACCCAAGCCCTTGACGCAGCCAAACAAACCATCACGGCTTACGTCGAATCTCGAATGGCCATGTTCGCCCCCAATACCTCCGCTATTGTTGGCTCTCAAACTGCAGCTCAGCTCATCAACTTTGCCGGTGGGCTGCGCGGTCTTGCTGCTACGCCAGCTTGTAATATTGCTGCTCTAGGGTCTAAACGTCAGACCCAGACGGGGCTAGCGACAAACATTGGCATTCGACAACAAGGTTACATATTTCACTCACCAATAATTCGGGAAATACCTACAGACCTAAAGGTTCAAGCCATGCGAATAGTATCTGCGAAACTTATCCTTGCGGCTCGAGTTGACTTCTCGCACTCATCTCCCGATGGGTCTCAAGGCGAAGACCTCAAAGAACAAGTCTTGGAAAAGCTCGAGAAGCTCACTATCCCTCCGCCAAACAAAGGCCCCAAAGCCCTACCGGCGCCTGACGATAAACCGGCACGTAAGCGTGGAGGTCGCAGGGCACGAAAGGCAAAAGAAGCAACTGCCATGACTGAGATTCGCAAGGCTCAGAACCGTATGGCGTTTGGCAAGCAAGAGGAGGAGACAGGTTATGGGGTCGGTGATTCCACCAAGGGCCTCGGCATGATTGGGCAGGAACAAAATGGGCGCATTAGGGCTCTGCAGGTTGACCAGCGAACCCGTGCGAAGTTAGGCAAATACAACCCCGGATGGGCTGGCGCAGCACCAGCTGGAGGTGCGCAGTCTATACTAGGTACCCGATCCAGCAATGGGCCAGGCCTTGCGGCATTGGGCGGTGGTGGAAGAAGCTCTTTTGGCGCCTTGACGGGCTTGGGAAGTGGTACAGCTAGTAGTCTTGCATTTACACCTGTGCAGGGCATCGAGTTGATCGATCCTAAAGTCGCTTCTGAGAGAAAGCGGAAAGCCGCGGCTGAAGACGACAGATACTTTGCCGGGGGCACCTTCAGCATGGTGGGTGGTGACGAGCCGAGTGTCATGGCCCACAAGAAACAGAGCACTGGCAGAGGAAAGAATCCCGGGATGATGTTACCACCACCGCTGCCCAAAAAGTGATTCGGTAGAGGATTCCGAGTTAAAAAAACACGAACCCTTGGTGTACCTTCTATGGAAACCGGGAGTCTTTGGAGGTCGTTCTTGCTGTTTAATAATGGTACTGCTTTTCCCATTTCCTTCCCCTCCCTCTTCTCTTCTTTTTTCTCTTTTCTTATTTCCTCTTTCGTCTCTCCAATTGTGCTTGCAGCGATCCTATGTTTACGCGGCAGTACTATTCTTAGTTCAGATTAGGCGGATTCGATATTTCAATTGCATTGCATGGGAGGGATCTAGGGGTTGAGACATTATCGTATTATGAACGACCGCACCATTATACAAGTAGAGCACCGCATAGTACGAGTACTGTGCGGTGTAGATACCCCGCCCAAGACTTTTTGCTGGCACTTTTGTCCCCGTATCCTATGTGCGACTTTTGCTTCCACCAGATCTGCCGTGAGGGGCTTTATTACGAGTGCTATACACTCTGGATCATATTCTGTGACTCAATTTCTCTCTCACGAAGGGCTTACGCGTCCAAAGTTCGATGCCAGAATGGCCAAGCTCCCCACAGAGTTGAGTTATTGGCAAGTTAACCCGGTCTTGCCAATACCATACAAGCACAGGTGTTATTCAACCAGTACGGTAGGGTACTTGTAGAGTCGCTCATAGCTCAGTAGCACTATCCCCATTTTTCTATCATTTGAATAAAATACAAGAACCCTTTCAATGCGGTACCGGTAGCGATAAGCGATACCCCATAATTCAATGACATCTGCGGCTACAGATACCGGTATTGCACAGGGGGACGAAAGTGATGGTATAGTACTTGTATGATACTCGAGTACTAGTACTTGGCAGTGCATTACCCTCTGTCGCTTAGGCACACCTATGATAACTTATCGCTTTCCGCCACCTCACCGCTCAATACAGGGGCAGGGGTCTCCCCATGACGCGAGTCCGACACCAGGACTCCAGGGTGTGGGGGGGCACCACCCTGTTCCATATCAAACACCAAAAGCCCTCTCCCCCCTCTGATTGCTCGTGTTGGTCTGCTCCGCCATTCTCTCTCTATAAAAACCATCCACTACCCTATAATACCTCTCTCAGCTTCTTCACAGTCTCGTGCTCTCTTTTAATTCTAGCTCTATCCACTCCAAACACCAGTGCCCCACCCCACCAATCTTATATGCATGAGCGGCAGACAGTCTTAGAACGAAATAACACCCGATCCCATATGACCTCAGATCCCACATCTTCTCAAAAAACAAGCTCCAGCATTATCGCTTTCACCTTCACCTACATCCTCTTACCAACAGCAACCGTGTACTTAGGCTATCCCTACATGGTATTAAGGATTCTTCCCGTTTGTCTCATAACTAACAAGCCCAACTTAGACTTCTATCCTACGGTTCATTGTTGCCGGTCCCCGTCTCCAGCATGGCGAAGCCGGCCTGGACCTCTGCTATGTTAGCAAATCACCCACAATAATCGCTATGTCGATGCCAGCCACAGAGTTCCCCCAAAAAGCCTATCGGAACCCCCTCGACCAAGTCGTCAAGTTCCTGGATAGCAAACACGGTCGTAACTGGCGGATCTGGGAATTCAGAGCCGAGGGAACGGGCTATAAAGATGAGGACGTATTCGGAAGGATTTTTCATGCCCCGTTTCCGGATCATCACCCGCCCCCATTTGCTCTTGTACCTGCTGTTTTGGCGAGCATGAGAAATCACTTGAAAGGAGAAGGGAGGGAGGATGCCGTTGCTGTTATTCATTGCAAAGGTTTCGTGTCCCGTTTGTCTACAATAAAGGGTGCAGAATTGACGAGTGGATAGCCGGCAAGGGCCGTAGCGGTACCATGTCATGTGCGTATCTTATCGGAGAAGAAGGTTGGTCCGCGGAAGACGCTCTGAAACACTATACGACTGTACGAATGCGTCCCGGCTTCGGTGAGGGCGTGAGTATCCCGTCACAACGGCGCTGGACACGTTACATTGAACGTTGGGCACGGGAACTAAACAAACAATACCTAGAACGGACTATCCGGATAGAAGAAGTACATGTACACGGTCTCCGCGAGGGTGTGCGCGTAGCTATCCAAGGCTTCATTGATGAGGGCAAGGAAATCAAAACCTACCACACCTTCACACAAAAAGAACAAATCGCTCTGAACTCCAACGAGACCAGCTCTTCCAGAAGCACGATACTCAAACCGAAGCACCCGGTGATCATCCCGGCGAACGATGTCAACATCGACTTCGAAAGGAGGAACATCGCAGCGTATGGCTGGAGCATAGTCTCCAGCATCGCCCACGTATGGTTCAACGCATACTTTGAAGGCGACGAGCATAGCGGGCTATTCGAGATCGAGTGGGAAGCTATGGACGGGATAAAAGGGACTTTGAGAAAAGGAATTCGCGCATTTGATAGATTGAAGGTGGTCTGGTCTGTCGATAGAAGCACAGAACGCATCGTTCGGGAGCCGTCGGAAGGGGAACCGATTCCGCAGCCAAGAAAAGCCGAGACGAAACCGCTACACGAAAGGGATCTAGGGCTTCAAAGGGAGGATGGTATCTCTTCGCCGGCCTCTGGTAGCAACGGGGGCAGCGGGGTTAGTCTGATCAATAGCCCGGGGCTGCTTAAAGCCGATGATTCCCAAGAGAACCACGTAAAGATGGCTATCCTCCCAGTCGAGTGCGAGGAGGACCCGGTCAAAAGGAAAGATCATAGAACCGGCTCGATAAAGGGGAAGCAAGTGAGCTATGGCGAAGAGTATAGCCACCAATAAACTAGCTATTAATAATAATAATAATAATAATAATAGCCTCCCTTAGTCTCTATGATGCTCCAAACTATCTCTACTACGCATCATGCTTCACTGCTCTATACACATTCATAAATTACCATCCTATCACAAAGCATCACTCGGACAACTTGATCCTTCCTTAACATTCTTTCAAGAACCAACCCCCAAACAGCACCATCATGAACGACCGATTCAACTTCCACACCCGTCCACCGCCCTGCCCAAGTATAAAAACACCCCCACTCAGCTACACCCAACAAACCTAAACCCCTCCCTCCGGCTATATCAACACCCCAAAAGCCTCAGATACTCAACCCACCAACCAACCGGCCAACCAAGAAGCCAACATATATCATAATTATCATAGAAGGAAACAAAGAGAAACAAAAAAAAAAGGTTCATATCATGCTCCGCAAACTCCTCCACATCCTCTCAACCCCCACAAAACTCCTCTTCATCCTCCAAATATCCCTGTCGACCGCCACAATCCCGTTAACCACCCTTCTGCCCGCCGCCCACTTGCTGAAAACGCCTCTTCTGGTCGTGTGCGCCTGCTCGCTGGGCGTGCAGGTGCTCTTCGTAGGCTGGCTTCTGGGCGATTTGTACCGTGGGCCGCGGGGGCTTAGGCGGCGGTGGTATTACTTGCCTAGGGGGGGGAAGGGGGCTGCTGCTGGTGGGGTTGAGGCGGGGGGTGAAGGGGGGGGTGGGAGGAGTCGGAGTAGGAGTAGGAGTCGGGGGAGGAGTAGGACGGGAGGGAGAGGGAGGGTGAGGAGGGAGGGGTTGCCTCCTCCTGTGCCGCCGCCGCCGCCGGTTTACGAGGAGGGGGGGTTTTGGAGTGGGGGCGTGGTGGAGACGGTGGGGGTTGTTGTGGACCGGGAGGGGGTGTGGGAGGATGGACTTGTTCGAGGGGATGCGAGTGGTGGTGTCGGTGGTGGTGGTGGCGGCGGCGGTGGTGAACAGGCTAGGGAGGAGGCGAGGGGGGGGTTGCCGGTTGGTAGGGTGAGGAGGGTGCTTTGAAGTATTATTATAGCTCCCCCCCCCTCTTTCTATTTCCCCGTTGTTCTGTTATTGAATTTGTTGTATCATAGATCTATGCCTTCTCTCCTCCCCTTCACTTTTTTTCTATCAATAGCAATTCATACATTTTTGGGCATCGTGGCACCCAGCTGGGTATTAGACTTCGGGTTCTTCTTGCATGACAATTATGATATGGCATGTTATCTTTGAATGTTTCATGTAGAATCTCAGAACTATAAAACACAACTAACTAAATTGTTTCATGCCTCAAACCAAATGCTGGAAGGCTAGTGATGCTCGCGAGGGCATGGAATTTCCCAGAGTTCAAGGCACTTCCTTTTTGATTCAATCTTACCAATCCAGGGCCAACTAAGGCCACCACCCCTGCCTTTATCTTAACAAGTTGTCCTTCTACGGTGTTCCTAGGGTTTCACAATCCGCAACCGACATAAACCCATTCCGCGTTCGACTATTCCATTACCACAGCTATCTAAAGTAACAGCGCTTTTAAAGACCAGACGAAGGCTCGGACCGGATAAAAAGAAATTAATAGGTACCCCAAAGCGATTATATAAAAGATCAACTCCCCCCTGCTGCACTCCTTCTCAGGCAGTAAACTATCACGTCTCCCTTCCTCCGAGAGTCATCATGGACATGACTATTAAAGAATCGTTTACACTCCTCATACTCTGTTTGTGGCCCCAGATAGCTCTTGATGGTATCTTCCAGTGCCCCGAAGAAAACCAACCGATCTGGCCATTGGTGAGCCTTTTCTTCTAACATGCGCTTCATTGGATTCCTGCCCGTTAAGGGAGGAGTTGGGAATTGGGTTTCTAGGAACTTTGTGGGTGATGCGTAGAAACGATCAGCCTCATCAAGATAGGCTAGTTTTTCCTCTGCTGGTAGGCTATTTCAAAATTAGTGATTTACCAAGCAAACAGGTAAAAGAGCATATACCCTATTGGCGGTTCACATCCTAACGCCCACATCTCCCCATCGCCCATTACTGAGCTTCTCCACCCTGTGGAATGGCAGGGCATCAAAAAGCCCACACTGCCCCACTTTTCGGGGCCATCAACGTTGCCAGTTTTTCTCAACCATTCCACAACATCAACGACACCGCGCTGGTGTACTTGAGTTGAATACCACGCAAAAGGTATATTCAATAAAATCATCCCTATCAAGACCCACTTCTTTATGGATGTTCTCCAACCAAGATTTTCGAATTTGGCAGCAGAAAGTACGTGCAAAATTGGAAGCAGCGGATAGATGAAGCGGAACTCCTTGTGGGAGATCAAAGAATACACAGACGTTACTAGAACAACCGTGGAAGCGAGTTGAAATCCGGCTGCCGTTCCGTGCTCCATTGGGGAGCGATTGAGGAACGAGTAAAGGGCGTACACGGTAGCTGGCAGGAATGAAGTCAAAAGTAGTGGGAGCCCTTGGGACAAGTAATAGTGCCACGGGCTACTCCCATAAAATACCGATAGGCTTTGCACTAGATTAAACTCAAGAAACTTCATTGGCGGGAAGGCCCAAACACCATAATACTGGTGATCGGCAAAGGCATTTAATGCCAGCGCCGTAATTCTAGGTACCTGTTAGAGCTAACTATTGGCAGGTTTTCTGACAGCTATGAGCTAATACAACGTAACTCACCCTACTGTAACAACCTCGGTAACAATACGCGCTCTATCGCGAGAGCTGCTATGATAGATCAGGAACAATCCCAGACTCGACCAGATTAGGACGTTAGTTGGTCTGAGGATGCATGCAAATGCTGCAAACAATAGCGAAAGTCGAAGTTCCCTGCGAGATTATTAGCTGTAAGTCTTGGGCTGGCTTTTATGCGATGCCTACTTTCGGTCAATTTGCCCCTCGACAACAACGCTTTTTGCATCCCGCTTCCTTGTAACGAGCTGCGGCCAGGGCCAATAGTACAAGGCAATAGTAGTTATACTCGTCTCAAGACTGTTCGAGAACGTCCTGGTGGAGCAAAAGAAATGGAATGCGCTGCCAACACTGAACCATAACTAAACCCCTACCCCAGCTTACATAAGATTATCAAGTGCTAAAATACTGGATCGAGCATAATGTACGCACACTAACCCATCCAGCAGTACCTCCGAATAGCTTCCCGGCGAGCTTCGCAGTAAAGTAATCGCCCAAGGCAGCAAAAACCGCTTGCAGGACCTTAGGCGCAACCGCTAGAACTTCGGCCCTAGTTGATGTTTGTAATCCAATGAGGTTACTGATAAAGTCTGCGGACTTGTATACCGCGGCGAAGAGTGCTGGGTGAGCGATTGACCTCAATTGGTTCCTCCATTCCTAATTCACCGATCAGAACTTTCGCCCCAGAGGCAAAGGGGTATATTCTATACCCAAGTAAGCCAGCCCTCATCGAATACCATCTTCCACGCCGGCTCCAGTGATTGGAAGAATTCATCCGGCTGGAAGAAGGTCCGAATAGTAAGTGCGTTTAGGAGTCGGAAAGAGAGAATGGTAAAGAAGATTAAAGAGGTAGATGAAAAGCGTAAGACCCTGGGGTCTGGGCTTTTGAGAGACATGGTGCAGAAAGAGGAGTGTTGACCGTGCTTTTTGTTCGAAGCATAGGGTGGGTGGGGTGGAATAAGGGGGAAGGAAAGAGAGGACAACTAGCCAGAGCGAACCGGGGAGCCTCAAAGCTTGGCGAGAACCCTTTCTGTGAGAATATCTTCGGTATGGTATGATATGATGACATTGATATCATACCGTAAATTCTGGGTGAACTCGACCCGCCGCCATGCTTCTTAAGGCAGCCACTATTCCTCTCAAAGACTAACCCAGTGGCGAATTCGCTCTTCCGGGGATAGTAACTGCCATACCGGGAATGGTGGCGGGTCGAGTTTACCCAGAATCTACGGTATTACCATACCAGGAAATTCAGAATACTTGACAGTTAAAGGGCTAAGTCATACGTATTATATTATCGCAAAAAGGTATCTTATGGGATGAAGGTATTCATAAGGCAAGGTATTCTCCGCAGGGCTCAGCTGTGGCGATAAAGCCCCGGCCCCGTGAAGGAAACTGTCTTAGGAGGGGAAGTAGAAGAAAAGGATGCCCGATGTAAAGCTTGGTATTGGTAGGTACAGAAGGCGTTGCCTAAAGAAGGAAGGGAGGAAGCGAAAGGTTCTTCCCGCATTATGGCAAAACAGTTACACTGGTCGAGCTATGATATGATACACAAACCAGAATTACGGCACAGACAAGAACCAACCAACCCTACCCACAATAAAGATAGTCTCTCCACAATATCAGACTGGCTGCTGGTGAAGAAAACATTAGAAACTGAGGAGGAGTGCCACCCCCATCCCCTGAAATCCAGTGGCAAAAATTTGTAGAGTATGTACTGTACGGTATTGCCCATTGCCAAAACGGCCACAATAATTCTCTAAATCACAATATTAGGGCCTGACAAAACCAGGCCTTCGTTCATAATCTTGGGGTATCAGCATTCAACCTCTAAACATCCCACAGCATCCGAACACGGTGAAACGTTGATGCAAAGCAAACTCTACACAGAATGGTTTACAAAACCCCCATCTCTTGACCTATATCATACAACCTTCATCTTGGGAAACGTACACCCATTTATTAAAATCCCCTCTTCCTCATTGTAGGCGTGCTCGGCCGTTTAACCACTCCAGTCTGCGTGCCCATTCTCTTTTGTGCCACGGTAGTAATTGGCCTCTTGACTGATGCCGCGGCACGGGCATTTGCTGCATCCTCCTCTGCTCTGGCTTTGTCTTCTGCCATCTTCGCCTCAATCTCCATTCTTTGATTAATTTCATTTTCCGTCGTTCTCCTCTCACGAGCAGAATAGCCCTTCTCTTTAACACTGTAGAAAACACCACCAAGCTCCGCAAGCCAGTGTGGATCTACGGCAGTCACAGTTGACATGTACTCCTTGCTTGTAAGGATGAGCTCGTGGTAAACTACAGGGAATTAGCGGTTACATTTATTCCAAAGCTGGTGGATTTCAGTTACTTACCAACGTAATCTGGGAGGTAGCCCAATCCATATAAACTGCTTGTCGGATGCAACTGAACAGTGACACTAGTTCTCAGATTCGTGTACTCTCCGATGCCCTTAACCTTAGCTGCTTGATGATAATATCCGGAGCAAATGCACTTCCTGATGATATCCCAATCAGTCCCGCAACTCTTCAGCTCCATTTTTTGAAATTTCATGATGTCCATTAATTGGTTGCGGATTTCTTTTGCCCTTCTTAGCGCTTTTGGCTGCAAGAAATGCTGAATACACCATCGATCAGAGTACCCGTTTGACTTCCATTGAGTGTATACGTGCAAGAGCGTCAGGTGATCGGATTCTGCGACAAAGAACTTTTCTCTTGCTTGGTCAGATTCCTCTTGTCGCTCCTTCGGGCGGTAAAACACGCTTGGCACGGAGAGCATGGAGACGATAGTCAACATTTCCTCGCCGCAGCTATACTCTCCAGACATAATAATGAGCTTTGATAACGAGGGGTCCATTGGGAAGTTCGCCATCGTCTTTCCAAGAGAGGTAAGTTCACCAACATTATTGAGGGCCCCTAAAGCCCAAAGGTCGAATAAACTCGTTGTCATCGTATCTTGGGGTGGAGGATCCATAAAATCGAACTCTAGCAAGTCCCTGACTCCCAAGCTCTTCAACATGAGGACTGTATTGCTGAGGTTCGTACGTTGTATCTCTGGAATCGTCTGTAGGTACATCTCATTTCGGAAGGCCTGTTCGGTATATAACCGGTAGGCCTTTCCCGGTCCGGTACGACCAGCTCGCCCGGATCGTTGTGAAGCATTGGCTTGAGATATCGGAGTAATCTGTAATGCATCCATACCCATCCGCGGATTGTATACCTTTAGCTTAGAATATCCAGCATCAACAACGTACATAATACCCTCAACCGTCAAACTGGTCTCGGCGATGTTGGTGGCTACGATTACTTTTCTCGCTCCGCCCTCTCCGCGCTCGA
>Ga0307509_10004237_pt1 | contig 20911 bp, 23 predicted proteins | sample 10_EM_MG_FD_202245 | JGI IMG/M metagenome (GOLD analysis project Ga0307509, IMG submission 202245) | Populus trichocarpa ectomycorrhiza microbial communities from riparian zone in the Pacific Northwest, United States - 10_EM | ecosystem: Host-associated > Plants > Roots > Unclassified | place... | reverse complement strand
AAAAAAACATATATATAAAAAGAAAAGCCATCGTGAGATGACATGGGAGGGAGGGGGGGTCATTACCAGTCAGTACTCGGGTAGAGTGGGTGGGTTAGTGTGGGGGAGGGGCAGATGAGGATGGGGGGGAAGGAGGGGCATTTCGGATGATTAGACTAGATCGCGAAAAACGACCCCAAATCTGCTTTCCTTCGCACAACACGGTAATTTTACGGGGTTTTTTTCTGGGGCTGGAGGGGGTGGGAGGGAGGGAGGGAGGGGGAAGGGAAAAAAAGTTAGTTTCCTCCTGATGGACGCCTTGTTTACCGGTATTTTTTCCTCTCTTTCTTCCTCTCGCTCTAACTGGTACTCGTAAAACAAGTTGTGGTCGGATACTCGAGTAGGTTGGTTCCCAGGGTTTTTGCAAAATTTCCGTTCCAGATTTGGGTTTTTTGCCCGTGGTTTGTTGTGCGGTTGCTAACGGTACCGTATTGTATGGCCACTTGTGCTCGAGTACGAGTAGGAAACAACGGCAGAGGGTTGCGGTAGCTGATGAAGACGTACCGTACTGTACCATACAGTACACTGCGGAAAATAAAGTTTGTGTACCGTAAGTATCATATGTGTGTGCTAAAGTGCGGCGAAATGTTTTCCTTTCTGGCCTCTTGCTTCCTTTCAGCTTGTTTCATTTGTTTCGTTTCGGGCTTGCTTGCCTGAGTACTGTGCGCCCACTTCAACTACGATATCCGGGCTACAGCACCGATAACCACTGTTGTTCCGCAGGCTGACAGAGCAACTGGCTGGCCGGCTGCGGTACCCATGATAGTTTGCCTACCAACGGTGCCTACCTACCTGTTACCTGCCAACCTAGGGCCTTCTGCTAGTGATCTGTTTATCATAAAGACCAAGACAAGGAAGAGGAAGAAAAGAAAAAAAAAGATCCGTCACGAGGACATAAAATATTGCTATAATTGCACAGTTTGTGATTGATCCCCGATGCTTTACTTTTATCATGGGTTGTTTCCTCATCTTCCTCCCACTTCCCTTCGTGCCCCGGTTCCCCCCTCCCTCTCTGACGTCGTTGTCGTCGATCCCAAAAGAAGAAGAAACGATATGGGGGTGGTGATATAAAAAAAAAAACACAGCTAAACTTATGCAGGGGCTCTAGCAAAGGAGGGAATTAGAAACGAGAGAGGGAACAGAGATATGGAAGGTGGGGAGTCCTTTTTTTTTTTTTCCCTTCGACCGCAATGTGGGAACCTGGTGTGTGTCTCTGGCCTGTGCCCCACAATGTTTCTGACAGGGGTTGCTTTTTTTTGCCCTCCTTCTTTTTTTTTCCCGGGCCCGTGTTTGTGTGTGTGTGGAAAAGGCGATGGAAAGAGAAGGGAAATGCTTTTACTTGCGCTTTTTTGCCAGGAAGTTGGATCCCGGGAGGTCTCTGGTTAGGCAGGGACTTGAAGATCATGGGCATTAGGGGTGATGGATGATGGATGGACGGATGGAGGGATGGATGGATGATTGCGTTGTATTTTTTGCGGGCAGCGTCGGCATCTCGGAATTGTCTCCAGCTGGAAACAAGATTTCCTATGGTACTGTATTTCACTCTCACCTTATTTTTGAGTTGTTTCCCTCCAAACTTTGACCGGGATGTGGGATAAGTTAACCGTATAGTACCAGTATATGTGGGTGTATGGAAGGGGTACAAGTACTCGAGTACTTTACTCGTACAGCAGACAGGGAATGGGGGAACATAAGCTAATATTACCACTGGTACGACCCGGACACTAGTTAAAGTTATCCTGGCGATATAATACGTCAGGGTGCCTTTTGCTGAAGCAACTACCGGTATCCAGCTTAAGTTACCCCCATAGAACTTACAGATATGCTGAACTCCAGGTACGAGTACAGCACAGCAGCATCCGGTAATATCTCATCCACCCCATCCGGGTAGTCTCCGGGACTCTTCTCTCTCGTCTTCCCTCCTGCACCCCAGCGTCTCTTGGCGCCTGGGAAAATAGGAATGCGGGAGAGAGACACTCACGAATTCCTCCGGTAATGTATCTGGAAGTATCCTTTCGGGAAAGGGACCGCATGGGGATACATATGTGGAACTTTACCACCACCACCAACCAACCACCACCGCAATGCATCCTGTACTGTGTACCCGTACAGTTACTGTGCTCGCACTGGACGTGCGCCCTACTCGAGTAGTCCACCTCTCCCTACCTGCCCTACCAATCACGACATGCCCTATATAATACGGCAAGTACAGTACCGGTACCCGTACCCCACTGCGCGACCATGATGCCAGGGGAAACGACAGTAAACAGCGTGCATATGCCTTCTCTAGCCGTTCGAGTAATAGCGCCAAACATAGACTAGATTGGAATTCGCTGCTTTGCTTGTTATCCGAGCAGAGGAATTTCGAGAAAGCCGAATTGAACACTGACGCTGACGGCAAAAGCAAGCAAGCAAGCAAAGCAAGCAAAGCAAAGCAAAGTAAAGCAAGGGCCCGTGCTTGCTTGTTAGCACTTTCTGGCAGTCGGCAACGAGTACGTTTTGACGGATGGCTGGGTGAGTTTAGCGGGTGTGTGTGTGTGTGTGTGTGTGTGAATGAATGATTGCCGTATGGATGGATGTATGTATGGATGGATGGGAGCGCCTTGCCGGCCGGACAAGTAAAGGGCAAGGTAAGTTAGTTGTTCATCACAAGAGGGCGAGCGAGCGAGTGAGTGCTGTGCTGTGCTGTGCTGTATCATGGTCTAGTTAGCGATGAGACAGCAGAAGGCTAGGCCATCGTGTGTTCACCCATTTCCCGAGTTCTCAAGACTTTTTTTTCTTCACTCCTCCACTTCTGTGCCCGTAGTTTTCCATCCAATTAAATTGGAAGCTAGATTACAGGAAGCTAACTGCGGCTATCCCCCTTCCATCACCACCTCCTCCTCCTTGTACTCGAGTATCGTGCGAGTGAGCGACCCCGTTTATAGAAATTATAAGCCCCACGATGCTTTCCCTGTCAAAGCCTTCTCCCCCTCCCTCCCTCCATCCATATCTGACATCAGGTTATGATATACCGGTATATACCTGTAACCGTACCCGTACCGTACACAGATTACATAGGAATCACATACACATACGCACGGTAAACCTCACTTCACCGCCTGACGACATTGTCCACTATCTCTACTACTACCCGTCTGGCTTCGTTTTCCGTCGTTTCGGCGGAAGGTGGGGAATTTACGACCTGTCGATTCCGAAAAGGATGGAATTTGGGCAGGGCCCTTTTTTTTTTCTTAAAAAAAAAAAGAGAAGGTAAGTTAGGTATGGTAGAGAGGAAGAGAGAGGGAGAGAGAGGAAAAGGGGGAAGAGGAGCGAAACAGGGCTCTTTTGTCAATCAATCGGCGCAGATCGAAGAGGAATCGCGAAATCGACCAACCAGAAGCCATTCGGAGTAGGGCAAATGAGAATCCTAGGCTACGAAGGGAAAGGGCAAGTGAAGAAAAGGGAAAGAAAAAAATGGTAACAACCAAAAAAAAAAAAAAAAAAAGCTAGGCAGGAAGGCTGGCAGCGCAAACGGTTGATGAGTTTCTTATGGGTGGAGCTTGGCAGCTACCGGTAACTGTAGGCATGGGGTGGAAGGCCGTTCGTTCACTCATTCACTCTCTCATTCACACACCGCCATGTTTTATTTTTATTTTTATTGTTTTGGGGAGGAGGAGGATTCCCAGAAGAACGGCGCCTCCGATTCACAGCTGACACAAATTCCCTCTGCAATAAAATTGCCGTTGATCGGGATGGTGACGAACTTGGAGGGGGGAAGTAGGGTTTGTTTTCCTTTATTTCATTTTTTTCTCGGGGGGGGGGCTTTTTTAGAAAAAAAATCTCAGACAAGTGAAGTGATCATAATATCATACTCGCACGAGTAGCGTGTTGTAGCTTTTCCGTGTCTTTGCTGGTCATAGCAAGGAAGGACTTTCTCTCTTCTCCATCATTATATTTCCGAGGTTCCCCTTCTTTTATCACCCCCCCCCCTTCCCTACCTTTCATCTTCCCCCACACTCCCGCACAGTTGCTGCCCTTTCCACAGCTTCACAATATATACCTGAGAAGCCAGACCTCCTCGTCTCGTTACCTTCTTCTCCATATACCAGAAGCAACTGTTCCAGCTCCAGCCTTTCTTCTTTTCATACTTTATTCCATTTCTTTCGAGCCTTTGAATCTTCTATTATACTTGTCAAGAAAGCAAGAAAGAGAAGAAGGGAAAGGCGACTGCTTGCAACTGTTCATACAAGGGCATATAGCTCGAGTTCCTGGAATTATATTTCCCTGTACCACACCCCTTACCATCTGGCAACCCTTACGATACGCCTCAGTTTTGAATTGGACTTGTTACATACCCCAACTTGGGTTTCCATCTTTGCCGACATTAGGGAAGCCACAAGGAATTTGTTACCACCTGGTATAATTGCCAACATCAATTATACATCGCTAGAAGGGGCCCGAAAACGAAGGGTAGACTGGGCATAGAAATCGGAAGAGGAGTTATATAATTGAGGCTTTGGGGGGCTAGAGATTGATTGATTAATTGATTGATTGATTGATTGATTTTTTCCTATTTCGAGCGATTGCAATTGGAAGAGAGAATTGGGAGATTGGATCGAGAGGAGGGAGAGAAAGGAAAAGAAAAACAGGATTGGAAAGCTGGGCACAGCATTGCATTCGCGTTCGCCTTCTGTTATCCAACATCTTTAGCTCCGTTCACTTGGGGCGCCCTATTTCCATTTTATTTTCTTGTTAAGCAGCAGCAGCAAGCAAATCCAAAAAAAAAACTAAAGCAGAGAGCAAGAAGCAGCAGCATAAGAGGCAGCAGCAGCCTGACGCAGAAACAAGACTCACGCATCTCCGTCATTCACAGAGAGCTGCGATTGAACAGGCAACCCTTTTTTACCGCTCCAACCACGCACCTCATCCCACCCACAATCCCAACCTCGTCCACACACACCGAATAAATAAAAAAGAACTTGCGCTTTCCCTAGCACCCACCAGCACCACCCCTCTCCTCCCCCACCTTTCAGGAAGCACACCACACACCCACACTCTCTCACTCACTCACACCAGAGAACGCAGCGCTGACAACGCTGCCTGTCCGCCGCCGCTCGGCACAGACCCTCCAATCCATCCTCGTGGCGACCACCGACAATCTCCTCTACCAGCACGCAAATCATGCGGAAGCCCTACTTTCGAAACTCCGCATTTCGACCCTGGGCGCAAGCACCTTTGAGCCGACTCCCTATAACCCCCGCCCGCTGCCGCCAGACATGACCTCTCCCTTCGCCTCTCCTCCTCCACCCTACTCTCCCGAGCATCCGCATGTGATACTTGACCACGAAAAGATACCACGACAAGGCGCGCCCCCACCTCCACATCCACTTGTTGATCCTGCCGGACACGCTGCTGCGAACACGCATTCTGTAAACATGTCTAGTACGAAACCTCTAGGTCTACGCGCCGATGACAAGGATATTTTCCACCTACCGCCGAGTACTGCTCTCACGCTGCTCTCAAGGAGTATCGAATTGCTGGTCTCGATAACCGGTGACGTCCCACCCACCCCGCCTGCCAGTGGCCCTTCCACCCCCGATATGGAGGAGGAACTGCATCCCACAGCGAGCGACAGTCGTCACGAAGGTGCTGGCTTCTGTTTTGGCAATGCGGTGCAAGATGGTCTCGACGGAGTCGTTTTAAAGCACAAGAGGGAGGAATTCAGCGATGACGACGACATTTCAGATGGTGGCGAGGAAATGAAGATAATAGGAGTTGGTGCAAAAGGAGCTTTTCAGGATGGCGCGATCACACGGAAGTTCTGGTCCAAAGCTGCTCCAGGAATTTCGATTGAAGATTATCTCTTCCGGTTGGTTTTTTTATTTATTTTTTGAATCTCCCCCGGTTTCCCCCCATAAACAGCCCCTTTTTTTTTCTTCCGCTTGGCTATAAGAATGAAGGAGGAATCAAATGGAGGCTAACTAGTTTGCTTCGTTTAGAATACACCGCTTCTGCCCTTTGAGCACGGCAGTCTACCTCGCCGCCTCAGTGTACCTCCACCGCCTCGCTGTCACAGAGCGAATAATCTCCATAACCCGACTTAACGTCCATCGTCTTCTCCTGGCTGCTCTCCGGGTCGCCAGCAAAAGTCTAGAAGACCTGAGCCATCCCCATAAAAGATTCGCGAAAGTTGGGGGATTAACCGAGCTAGAGCTAAGTAGGCTCGAAGTTAGTGAGTTTAACCAACCCCCCTTCCCTTTTCTAAGGGATTTTGTTTTTTATTCCACTTTCATAGTTTGTGTGGAAAATAGCATGTATTAATGTCGATCCTCAAATTTTTACAGGTTTCTGCTTCCTCATGAATTTCGACCTAAAAGTCGACAAAGCCGCTCTGGAGAAGCACATGGAGTCCCTGCGGGAAACTGTGAACCGCCAGGCTTCGCTAGGCACCTCCGGGCTTGTACTCCCGGCTACGCCACCGAAGGAGTCATCCTTGGCTGGCATGGGGAAGATCAGGATGACGGTTAAACCCGTCGTCATGTTGGATGTATGAAAGGGAAAGATTACCAAAGAAAAAAAAAAGAAAAACCCCGAAAAAATAATTCTCCTTCCCCCCCACCTTTTCATTTTTGCTAATGGGCGGGAGTCCCCTTCTTTACTTCTTTACTTTCGTTTTTTCTTCATGTTTGGCATATTCAAGGTGGCATATACGGTACTTAACCCAACCCAACTAACCATTACCCCCTTCTTACCTAATCTAACCAACCAACCTCACTCCTACATTCTCCTCCTACCCGAATATCTATCCTTCTATCCACCTATCATCTCAACCTATCATCCCTATTCTCCACACCAGATCATAATCCCCAATTGTAGTTGTACGAACCTCCTTTCCGTCTCCCTTTTCATATTTTCATATTTTCATATTTTCATCATTTCTTCCTTTCCATTTGATTTCATCACATCATCGTCATCATCGTCATGTCATCATCATCATCATCATTATCATCATAGGACCTGGGTATCATTTTTTTTCCTTCTTCCTTTCATCATTATTCTATTTGTTGGTTCGGGGTTATCAGGTTGGGTTTTTCTTCTTCCTTCTTATTTCCTGTCTATCTATCTTGACTATCATACTATACTTTTTTCAACTTCCTCCTTGCTCTTTGGATTGGATTGAATGGAAGTTTATGAGTATGCTCCGCAGCCTCGAAAGGAGGGGAGAGGTAATATAGTGTTTCAATCAAGAATATTATAAGAGTGAGGATTTATGGGTTGATTTAGTTGACAGGGAGAAAGATAGAAGGAAAGAAAGAAAGAAAGAAAGAAAGTTCGATCTTTCATTTTTATATTTTCATTCTTCATGTTTCATTTCCATCTCGGCTTGTGAAATTCATGAAGACTGTGATTGTGGAAGGTTACATAGATGACAAATAATTCGGGTATATATAATACTTTGTTAGAAAGGAACTACCGCTGTTCGTTTTCGTAGCACTATGCTGATTTTTCCTCAGTTTGCGGGTTGGATTTGATTTTGGTGGTTGCAGGTATACGGTATTACACTGCTGTACAGAGTACAGTACTGTACTCGGCAATTTTAAAAAAGTCTCGGGACGCCTGACACTTACAAGTAACCTATCTTGGCACAAAAGCGTCCGGACACTTTTTTTTAATTTTTTTTGCCAAGTAGCGTACGTAAATACTGCTATGACCTACGGTAACTGATCGATCGGCCAACTAGCTAGATGGGTAGGTAAAGTAAGTACAGTACTGGTAGTCTAGATGTAAAGTAAAACTTCTTACTTATAATACTTATACGATGGAAGGTGGTGATCCCGTGGGTTGATGAACGTTTATTGTGTTGTACCACCCACCCACCGACCATCTAGAGTGGGGGGGGAAACTCATCTCGAGATGCATTTTCGATAAAGCAGGGTTGATCGGTTGAAATTAGGGTATGTACTTGTACCTTTTTACTACCCGATACTGGGTTAGTGTAATGTGTACTGTATTGCAGGTGCTGTACTCGAGTACTCTAGGGGCATTTTGCGCTCTCTTGCTACTGACATGGTACTATATTTTTTGTTTGTGGTATAATACGGTATGAGAGGGGATAAGGTGTTGGGCGTGGTAATGTACTATGGGCGTTGCTGTGGTTTGCGATGTTGCTTGCTTATCCGTTTGTTTGTCTGCAATTAGCCTCGCAGTGGGCGTGGGTGGATTGGTTTGGTGGAAAGGTATAGTTGTGATAGTATGATATGGAGCCGTACGGACTCGTATGGGTTCACCTCTTCTCCAGTCCAATTCAATACTCAGGTGGCACGGTGTTCCCTCCTTCCCTTCCCTCCCATAAGTCGTGTTTTGCTCCTTCTTCCGTCCTCTGTTCGTCACTCGTACCGTATCTGCCGTGATCATCCCATCGGTTCACTTGAATTGTCTGATCCCTTTTGTTCTGAAAAAAAAAAAAAAAAGCGCCCATCAGTTTTATAATAAGTTCAATTTTTGTCAAGTTTTTGTGATGTTTCAAGTTTTTTTCTTTTGGTGGCTCCTGTTTAGAATACCGCATGTATAAAAACCGTTGTACCCAATTTGGGGGAAATCCCACAAGAGCAGCGAGATGGAGTATACCGTATGCGGTGTTTTAGGGTGACCAGTTTCATGCTTTAATTTTCAGCCTGCAATGTGGGATGTGATAGACGAAGGCTGCGGGAAACGACGGAGGGGCAGTGTTGTTTTTGATTTATTTTTTAAATTGCCCTGGTGGGCAAGTTAGAATCGAAGGGTGTGCAACCTCAATTTGTTTATGTATCGCTGCCCTCGATCTGGGGTTTGCGCTGAGATCTGGGAATTGTTCTGTTTGTGTGGTGGTACTGGGGTTCTCCAGCTTGGTTTGTTTTTTAAATTGATTGTTTACCCTGGAACAAGTACGGGTAAACGAACGAGATGAGGGAGGGGCAGGAGGGGTATACTCGAAGTAGGCTGGGTTGATTTAACGGTAACGAATCACCGGTGGGGATAAATTGGGTGTGTGGGTGTGTGATGGTGTGGTGTTAAGCGTTTCTCAAAACTGTTCGTGCTACTTGATATATCATCTACTCGAGTAACGCCCTGCCCACAATTGATTCGATTATCATGTGTGCAGTGGGGGTAGCGTGATAGAGAGCTGCTTACCTGTACCAATGTCTGATGGAGGATATCGTAGAGAAGAGAGGGGAAATGGCGATGAAAAAGTAAACATTGATCTCGGATTGATATCAGGATGCTGTGGAATAGATATGATAAGAAAAAACGTGTGCCGCTGAGAATGGAGTAAGGATTGGAGGATTGTATTGGAACACATCGCTTGTATTGCTGGACATACTTTTTGGCAAGATATCTCGTAGCGTCCTGTCAGTTTCATTCCTGCGGATATCACTGGGCTGATAAGCCTCACACTTCATGCTGCTTCGCCCAATCCCATTTCGCTATACTTGGGCTGCCCCCCACGACCAGTCCAGAGCCGCAGAAATAAGTAAGTAAAAAAGCACAGGCCAACTGAAACGAGACAAGTTAAAACCCTGTTCGGAAGTGTGGGTGACGGGGGGAAGGGGGAAAGGGGAAACTGAAGGAATGGAAGCGTCCTTTATCCGTATGGTACGGGTGGTATCGCTTCGAGTACTCGAGTAGTTCCCTAAATTCCCCTAAGGTAAGGGTCCTCATGGAATGGAAGGGGTTAAAAAAAAGAGCTCTCCGGTCTCACCCTTGCCTCGTCACGGGTAAAACTCCTCGCGGAGCTGACGGGGATTGGCCTATTATTTTGTTTTTAAAGATCGGGCGATGAACTATAGATCGATCCGATGGGAGGGCCCCTGGGACGTGGGTGGGGTTTCCATTCCATGTGAGGTTTGGGATGCGAAACTGAGGCGATAACAAACTTCTGCAAGAGTTGCAGAAGGCTGCCTTCTTTTTTGTCTGATGGAGGGGTGGCCAAGGGGGATTGTAAATAGGGAGGAGGGGTGACCGGCAGTTAAGCTATCTGATGGTGTGCTCGTTTTTTTCTTCAATTGAGATAAATAAATTGATGGAGGGTGGTGGGGTGGTGGGGTGGTGGGTGAGATGAGGTGGAGGATGTTGGATGAGGCTCAACGTTAAGCTTTGTGACACGCGCATCGGGCGTTCCCCGAACTCCAGAAGGAAACCCTTGCCCTAAGATATAGATGGGAGGGTATAGAACATGAATCCACCTTGAGGGGAAGAGTCAGCGAAAGACCGCCAGGGATCCCAATCCAATAGGTGGTATACGATGGAATCTGGAAGGTGAGAGATGTGGGAAAGGTGGCCTTACTTAAATACATCGCTCTCCCGAAGGGCATCTCGCTCCTGTGCTCACGAGCTGATGGATGGCGTTCGATTGATTGGAAAGAGGCCTGGTGTGGGGAGGGGAGGAAGGCATTCCTGCATGCCAACCCTCTCTTCATATCTCACCGTTAGCAGCCCTCAAGAGGAGCACCTCCTACTACTATTGCCTGTCTCATCGTATGGAGGGATGGGTGGGTCGCGCGAACCAAACCAACACCCACCACCACCCCAGACGACCCCGCCACTATCCCCCCCCTCCGATCTCGAGATATCGACAAAGTCTAACCCACAGTTTGTAGTATCTTCATCACGGTAAATGCCTGGTAAATCTCAAGTGAGCATTCTTAGAGCATGATAGCTACTCCGTCTTGACAAGGGATAGGGAATAATGCTCGGAATATGTGATTCTCATCGCTCAACGACCAGCTTCTCATGACCCCATCATGAGTCGTGCACGCAGGCTTCGCGTGTTTGGGGGTATCATACTGTAAAGACCCTTCCAAATCGGTTGGGCTCCTTGGGTCCCGAGCGAGGAGAACTGCTTCTGAGCGCTGCTCTTGGGGAGCATTAAAGCTATTGCAACCGGCGCTGCGGTTTTGGTTCATAAGCACTTTCACTAGATAGGGGGCCTGGATTCTGGCCATTTTTGGGAGAGAAATGGTGCTGAGCTTGCCTGGGTTGTTGGGCGACCTGAGTTGGCATTACGGTCAAAAACCCTGGACAGTGCTCGTAAAGAGGTGTGAAGAATGCGGTATGGTGCTGGAGAATGCAAATCAACCCAGCCCCAGATATGGTCAACTTCGAAATCTCTTGCTCAACAACCACAACTCCTGAGCTCAAAAGTTACTGTAAGAGTGTTTACCCTATAATTGCCTAGAGAATCAATTACAGGAATTTTCGCTGGTCATGGTCTTAGGACGATTCAAAATTTTGTTATTTTTGTACGAGCCCTATGATACCAGATTGGCCCTGCATATGCTAACTGTATCCAGTGATATCTTGGCGCCAAACGCCCAATTTGATAATCGCTTTGACGATCTTTGCTCTGATAAAACCAATCTAGCCTAAAGCTGACATAGACTAAGTGCTTAATAAGCGGGCCTGACAGAATGCCAGTGACCAGAGCCAAGATTATTCAGAATTCAAAATGGGCCTCTCAAAAGACTCCACAGCTGTAGTACGTAGCCAATCATCTCACCCACCTTAGTGTCTGATTTCAGAACCTCGATTACATTGAATTACATTGAAAATCACTTAAAGCCTACGGTGCCTGGAAAGGATCCAAACGGAAAGGGTATCTGCAAGTTCCGAATTATAAACATCCAACCACTGCGAGATAGCTAGGATCTTAGCCCTAGGCACATATCATACCGGTGGTTTTATTTTTTGCGAGAAGCAAAAATTTAGAGAAGCCATTGAATGCATGAGCACACTTGAAGATTGTAGGTGAAACAAGTCCCTAGATATTCGTCGCATGGATGCCAAATAAAAGGGCCCAGTGCCTGAGGTGTAGAAGGGGTTTTTTTTTTTTTTAAAAAAAAGAAAGCAGGATCTGTTGTTGCAACCACCCAGATTCCAGAAGGGCCAAATTTTGGCTTTATGCGATGCAGTCCGTATTTAAAACGCTTCGATATTTACATTGTCTTTTTTATACCCCATGATTCCTCCATCAGTGTGCATAATAATTACTGAATAGAACGTCGCCTACTGTATGTGCTACAATTTCAGGGTTGGAACTAATGACCTATAGACTGGAATGAATACCGGTATACTCCGCATGACCTCTCGAATGCGCACTTTCTTTCGGTTGCACTTTAATAGGCTGTGAGGCTAGCTACAGTGCAGGTGACTGCTAGGACCACACTGGCGAAGGGGGCGAGGAGTGGTGAAAGGAACAAAAATACCGTTTTGTGGTCGCAGGGGTTTCTTATGATTGCAGTCGGGAGGTGGGAGGCGATTAGAATGAGCGAGGTAGCCAAATAGCCCCACCATATATATGGGTAGTACTGGGTTCTAACTTAGTATCAACCTTGAAGTGCCTAACAGGAGAAAAACAGGCTGCTAACACACTAGAAGAAGGGATACTAGTAAGAGAAATTGAAACCGCTCTGAAGCATACCCGAAAAAGCGCTTTAGCGGTAGACCTCCAAGCATCTCTATTATTATATCAACCATGGATGTGTCGGAACTGGAGTGTCATCACCTCAGTCCTCAGCCAACCATTGGTGTCCCCTTCACCATTCCATGGGAAATGCGAGATGCATAACCCCCTGAATCGAGGGTACCTACGATATCTAACGATCTCGCCTCCTCCCACCCTTAAGAGCTCAGGAACCTGCCTGTGTATACTCCAGGCAGTCCAGAGGCACCACGGGATCCGGCACAGTACCCCCAAACAAAAGCCTCATTCCAACTGTCTTATACAGTCTCTTCTCAGGCCGTCATAATAGCCCTACGGCACGGAGTATCATACAAAGTTCCCACACCTGGACTCCAGCAAGACATCCTCACACCAGATCACTCGCCACCCAAGGATGCGATCTGTTACGTTTTGGACATCTTTTGGCTGTGCAGCGGATGATTGTTGATTAAGTTTCTAGCTAGCTAAGCGAAACAAGAACGGTATATGAATACCCAATCGCAGTCACGTCACCCATGATGAGGAATACACACATCCTCGTACAACCTCTCATACGCAATAGTGAGAAGGAAGTCTAACCACTTCTCTCACGATTCCTCTACCCAGAGGACCAATTCTCAACACGATCAGTGTTTCGTTAATGCTGCCCTGAGCAGGACAGGGTGCTCGCACAAGGTCGGAGTAGTGGTGAATGTCAAAAGGCTTAAATCTGATATCTACTTAAGTTTAAGCGTTTGGCATTCTACTTCGATAACCAACTTTCCTCGAGAGAACTTATTGAGTGAAGCTTTCAGCTTAACGATATTAAGTTTAACCGTTTTGATTCTTCGTGAATTATTTTACTCTATCTTTATCTTCTACTTTGAGTTTTGGTGCGGTCGCAACCTTAGAGTTCACCTCTCTATAGGGTGCCCCCGTTACACAATCGACCTCTAAGTTCTAGGATGACTTTGCTGGTGAAGGTAGGGTAACTTGGACTCCTCAGTAGGGTAACTAGGGTCCATGGGCATAATGGTCAAATTCCCAAGGTAGGGTAACTTTGCCCTCTTATGCCTTTAACCGCTTCGGAAGTCCTCCTGTTAACACCTAATGTTATCTCGGAGGTCTGTGTAACATTCCCATAAATTTCTTTACTTTATGTGAACTTATTCCCGAAAGGTTACCCTGCCTTGTAGAGTACCTCAAGGCTACTCAACTATTCCCTATGCCTTATTCTAGGTTTACCAGCTATTTGTATACTAAGTATACGACACCATACCACCTCTGGTTACCACTTGGTATACCATTTGGGCTAAGGTGATAGTGATTGTAGCTCCCTATCGTAGGGTCGTTTCAGTCAGCTGCTGAGCGACATTTTACCACACATCTTGAGCGGTCTGATTTCTTGATTTTCATCACAAAGTTCTCTGCAACAGCCCATCGGTAAAGGTGTGCTTTAAAGTCGGAAAATATCTCAAAGGATTGCTTTAGTGATAAAGCCATAGAGAGGCTGTTGGAGGAGAAAAACTACCGTAAGTGTAGTAGAAGGATAGAGCTGGAGATAGAAAGAGATAATCTGGTTCACAGCGGTTGTTACTTACAGAAGAACAATAGAGTCTGGACTCTCCTTTTTCTCTTGTGTAGTATCACACCCCGCAGAAGGGTACTCTATCAAACCTTTTCTCCGGTGGGCATTTTATTAAATTCAGTGCTATGAAGGGGTATTCTGTCAAATAACCGTTATAGGTTTCATGTTTGTAAAATAGACTCTTCTCTATTTTTCTATTATAGTTCCAGCTGTCTTGATACAATAGTTAGATTGATGCAATGGGGAACGCCTTTGCACAAAAGGCTTAGTAATAAAATATCATGGGTTCTGGAATCAAGGTTAAAGTTAAGGTTTGTACATTTATAATATCAATTTTATTAGAGTAAAAATTTAGAAAAAATAAACAAAAAAAGTAAAAGAGGTATATCAATCTTGCCTAAAGCTACAATGCAAAATACACAAAGGATATATAAAAGAATGCGTGGGTTTGATTAAAAATGATATAATTATAGATATAATAAATTATAAAAAAATGTATTCAATGGATGGGAATTGAACTCAATCGAATATATTTAACACTAAACCTGATGCCAAGGTGTCCCCCATTGCATCGATCTAACTGTTGTATCAAGACGGCCGGAACCATACTACGGTAGTTCTTTTAAAATTCATTGAGTTGAGGTCAAATCTCTGCCAGATGGTTTATCAGGTTTAGGGTCGAGGCGGACTTTTTAGTTTGGGGAGTACACCATGGCGACTGCATTCAGGAATTGTTTGCGGTTAATACCCTATAATCCTATAATACCGAACCCGAATGCGGCACCTCACCGCCAAGCCAAATATTATCCAACAGCAAGCCAAAAGTTATGACAAGCCACAGCGTCGATATGCCCACGTCTAGCAACGTCATGAACTCTAGCTATCTAATCTCTCTATCTCTCCCTCCCTAGCTCCCAACGACAATCAACCTATATAAGATCAATGTTCTATCACTCAATCCCCAACCCTCTCTCCCCCCTTTACCGGAGCGGCTTCATGCAGACCGTCGAGTGGACACTCTCTGAATGCCCGCCCCTCAGGTCTAAAACTGCTATTATTACGGGAGGGCAGAGTGGGATCGGGGCTGAGATAGTCAAGCAGCTGCTCCTGCACGAGATCGGACATGTTGTTGTGCTCGCACGAAGTCGGGAGAAGTTTGAATCTGCGAGGCAAGAGTGGAGGGAGATTAAAAGCTATGGGGAAGTGGTGGAAAGGGTTGAATTTGTTGAGTGCGATCTCACAGATCTAAAGGTTGTGGATAGGGTTGGGAAGGAGTTGCTTGGGCGGTTGGCAAGGTTGGACATGTTGTTTTTAAACGCTGGTCCGTATTTCTGTTTCTCCTGGCCGCGAACGGTAGGGTGTAGTGGATGCTGATCGACCTGCGGGATATATAGCCATTCCAAACATACCAAACTACGAACTCTCCCCACAAGGTGTAGAAACTATATTCGCAGCGAATCACCTAGGGCACTTCCATCTAGCAGGTACTCTCCTCCCGCTGCTACTCTCAACCCCCAAAACCCACTCTGTCTCATCAACCCGAATAATGGTCTCCTCGTCATCCCTCCACCACCTCTGCGAATCCATTGACGTCCAATCCCTTACCTCCCCTATCCCACCTTCCTCCAATCTATGTACCGCCTACACCTCACTCTACCGCTACGCCCGCTCGAAACTAGCGAATATCCTCTTCACCAAAGCGCTCTCCCGAAGATTGGAGAATGAGAGAGTCTTTGTCAACGCCTACTTCCCCGGGAACATACCCACCTCTTCAATGGATACTTGGAAGGAGCATTTCGGGTACGCCTTTGGAAGCGCGTTTTCTGAATTTTTTAGATGGATGGGACAGACTCTGGAGCAAGGGGCCACCACAGGGCTCTTCTTAGCGGCTGCGAAGGTGATTGAGACTGATGGCTGTAGGGGCGAGTACTGGGCCCCTATTGCGCGGAAGGAGAGTTGTAGCACGGCCGCTGAAGATGAGAGGCTGGCAGAGCGGTTGTGGGTTTGGAGTGAGGGCTTTGTGAAGGGGGCTTTGCAGAGTGGGCGTGAGGCAGGCGTTGATGCAGCTATTAATGCAGATGCAGATTTCGGAGCTGGTGTCTAAGGGGGATAACTCCGGCAATTTTCTGTTCATCCTTTTTGCATCCCGGGGGCTTATTCTTTTTTGTTTCCTTGTCCATTTTGAGGCGTATATGGTAGACTTTCGGCACATTCTGCATTGACTTGCCAAGTATCTATACTGAAAACCTAAGGCTGTATTCCACTGGTATATTGGGTGTGGGAATCGGCATGACGTTCGGACTGTGAACGTAAGCGATGCTCTTTAAACCCCCCACCTTCAGTCCTTACGAGGCCCTATTCCTTCTCATCTATTTGCATCACGCTATAGATGATCAAGGAATCCGAGCAACGCAAGAATAAGCCACACAGCGAGGGTCTCGTTCCCCTCAAAATGGCTCAGGATTTAAGGAAAGGAGAGAAATAAACAAAAGACCCTGGGCGCTGAATAGGATACGGCACACGGCTCCTAGCTTCGATTACCTGAGTATGACATGCCCTACACCCAACTCAGCCAAGCACCGATGAAATAATTTGTTACACGAGTGATACTCAGAGGGCGCAGAGATCCTGGGTGAACATCAGCAAACCAATTAGCACCAGTGTTTGGGAGTAGTGAGGCCGACTTATTATACGCTAAGTAAAGCGGGTGAGTATGTACTAGTACTATACAGTACCGTCTTATACGGTATTCTCCTCAAGTTAGTAGATCGGAGGCGGGCCCCCCGGCGGGTTATGATGTGTGTATAATACCGGTACTACCGGAGGCGCGGGTTGAACCTAGCGGCTCGAGCACTGCATGTTAGTGCAAAGGACCGAGCTTATGTATTATTGGAAGTGCTATAGAAAACGTATAATATAATACAGACCTCATCCCCGAATATGAAAGCACCATCACCGCAAGGCGAGCGGTCATGAGCCCTCACTCGGAAATGTGTGCCGGGCTCTGTGATACAACTGCCCATCATGGCGCGACTAGAGCGCTCCGAGCTGAAGCGATTTAGCTCGTCCTCGAGTTATCATCATACTCCCCTTTAGACCAACCACCGGATGCCTAACGAATTTGCAGTCTGGCTGGAGAAACTAAGTAAATTTAGTCTCATTGTACCTTACCCTAAATCGCGGCAATCCACTATGCAATTTTGCTCGCCTACAGGTACTCCATCTCAACACTCCTATCTGAATTCCCACACCCATGTGGTGGCTCACATGTACTATGTAAGCATCATGTTATCACATAGGAGGCATGATTCTCTTGACCTCCCTTTGGACATGGAGAGGTATGGAGTGCTATACTGGGATTCGCTAAATGGCTTTTTTTTCTAGTTCTTGTCTTCACATTTATTATACCTAAACATAGATCTTACAGACAAGTGGATGAGCAAGCTAAAACTTTAGCAATGAGAGCGCAGTGCCACCGATATCTTTCGTAGCAACTAGAGAAACACATATCTAGAGAATAGTGTAGGCATTGGATCCTGTTTCACGAGAAGATGACTGGAGAGAGGAGAGAGGAAAGAGGAGAGAATCCTGGTACTTGTCTCCTTGATATATATCTAGTGCATAACATTTGACCCATATCAATCATTTATGAGAAGCGAGCACAGAAAACATGATATTTTCTTTTTTACAAAAAGGAAAAATGCATAGGCAGAACACAGCGATCAAGTCGGCTCATTTGAAGAGAAGGAAGAAAAGATGAAATTTCAGCCACAATTTGAACAAATCTTCCCGTCGGAATAGCATGGCATTCCAAGCAGCACCAAGCCAAATCTATCAATAGAATATCGACTACACTAGCGAGTGACCAGGGAAGCCTTAGGGAAGTGCGCGAAAGGCGTTCCCACCCCACCCCACAGTTCTACTCTTACTTCGAGCCGTCCCAGTGAAAGATGATTCCCGAGGTCAATCAGGTGAACGTATCTGGCCGGGGAGGAAAATGGGGAAAATCCAAGACGGTAACGTAAGCTCCGAATGGATCTGGGCAAGGCGGGAGCCAAAGAAAGAATGGGGAGTATCGCTACGAGTTTGCCCATGTGACTGCCGGGGGGGGGAGGCGGGTATCCTCGGCAGTGGACGCTAGATGGGAAGGAATATTATGTCCACTTAGCCTGAGAATTGTGCCTCGGGCTGCAACTTGACGGGACAGAGCAACTATGCTGGTCCCTTGTGCTTCCTGATACCGGTACCGGTAGAGCTCCTGATATCCCGCCCTGTTTGCTTGGGGCTTCCAGATTGAAACTACCCCGTTCCAGAAGTAGCCCCACTACTCTCATGATCATTCTTAGAAACCTGAGAGAAGCGTTAAACCACGATTGTGCCGTCCGTCGAGTTGGAATCCTCCAATCTCCGTACGAGCCCCACCAGTCCCCTGATGTCCCTCCCCGCACCCACATGAGCGGGGTAAATCCCCGGCAACTCGACCAATCGATGTCACAGCCTTCCACCTCAATCAAAAACACCCATGGCCCCAACCACTCAGAAATAGCATCCACAGGATAACCCGTGAGTGGGGATGCAGCCCTGAAACCGTAACCATACACTTGCTTTATAAGCAATCTGCTGGTTAGATAATTATTATATCACTGCGACAGAAGAACTCCAATGGAAGATATTTCGCCTTACCCGAAAGTTCTATTTTTGCGCGAGTTCCTTAGCCTCCAGGAGAGCGTTTGAGAAACGAAGTGCCTCGGAAGTCAGGAAAGTTTGCGCCCGTAATTTCCCAGACCTGTTGAGAATTCAGACACGTCAGATAGGTTCCCGCGACTGTCGAATGGGCCCTAACAAAAAGGTCGGGGTTAGTGAAAATACCTTCTTGGAGGGATGGAGCAGATCAACCGGACATCTTACCCACACCGGCCAGACCTTTGGCCGAACCTTGTCAACGCCCCCGTTCAAGGAGCATTTTCAGCATTGAGATTCGCGGTACCTCAACTTCCCGCGCTTGGCAGATTTCATCTATCATGTCTGGTGCCGGGCACTTGGAATCAATTACAGTAAACGATATAAACTAGGAATAACTCTCAAAGATTTTCAACCACAATCACATCTTTTGGGAGACATGGCTTGACAGCAGTGCTCAGAAGACACTGCCCAATTCTATGTTTTCTGATTTTCAACCATAGCAATATTAGGAGAGGTAGTAAAATTTCGAATTATTATATCATACCCAGATAGTCATTTTCCAAGTTAATTTTTCCAAGCCCAATATTTTATGTGTATTATTATCGTTTGCAGTTGGAGTGTCAGTTTGGGGGTCAGAGGTAGTCGGTTGTTGTCACTTGTTTTTTTCTTAGTGTAATTTTAGTGCAAATGGGTGAGAAGCTTTCCGGGGTCTGGTGGTTGCCCACCTTTCCATCTACCACCCCAGGCCTCAGGGAATAGGCTTGGACAATGACGAGTACCTGCATTTCCATGTAGGAAGGGTGTGGCTTTTCGTGCACGAGTTTTCTATTTTCAATAGCTTTTTCTTTTGCAAGATGATGGATGAATTCTTTGATGTAGAATTGGAAGACCAAGAGTCTCAGGAGGGTTGGGGAGTGGAGTTGGCATTTGATCCGGTGGGAAATATTCATCCGAGTATGCAATCAAATGTTGAAGTTCAATATCAGGAGTCTGCCGAAGTAACTATTCAGCTTCACTAATGTTAGAAGGATTAAAAACTAACAGTTTTGTTGATGTAGAATATTCATCCAAAGCACCCAAGCGGACCTCCAGCCTTAGGTTCCTGGAGATACGATTTGACAATCTTTGTCAATAAACAGCGCGAGGCTTCAGATTTTGGGTACCTTTTGAAGTCTCCGGAATTTCCCTCCTTCAAATGCTTGCAGGAGAAGTTATTGGATGATACCATTTGAATACTCCCAGGTGTTTTGAGTAGTAAGACACACCGGTATCTTGGATTGTCAGCTACAATTGTCGCAGCTACACTAAAGGAGTTGATTGGCCCTACGGAACTTGATGAGAGTTCTTGGTTAAAGATAGAGCATGAAATTTGCCGCTTGGTTGACCAAAAACCAAAAAGAAATCTGACGCTTTCTTTAAAGGTGGATTATGTACCAATTTCTACAGGTAGTACTGCCAATCATTGCCAGCTCAGTGGTGGCTCCCGGCCCACAGTGTCTAGTAGCAAAGCCAATAGGAAAATCGTATGATATATTCCTTTGCAATATTGTAATGGATATGTTAAGTTAATTACAGTATAGAGTGCAACGCAGGAGCAGCTAAACCGTGCATTGAGCATCCCGGTCAGTGCTAAAGCGATGTAACAGGGGCACTCTATAGAGAGGTGAACTCTAAGGTTGCGACCGCACCAAAACTCAAAGTAGAAGATAAAGATAAAGGAAATAATTCATGAAGAATAAAAACGGTTAAACTTAATATCGTTAAGCTCGAAGCGTTTACTCAATTAGTTCACTCGAGGAAAAGTTGGTTGTGGAAGTAGAATGCCAAACGCTTAAACTTAAGTAGATATCAGATTTAAGCCTTTGACATTCACCACTACTCCGCCCTTGTGCGAGTACCCTGTCCTGCTCAGGGCTTGTCCGAGGTCTATCCTCCATCAGGATTTATCCTGCCGGAAGTATCGGACCAACTCGGGTACACTTAACTCCGTCAATAGGATAGGAGTTTCTGCAATGCATCTCCAATACAACCGCAGATGGAAAAACTCTTCCTATCGAAGTCATACCAGTGGCTAACTGTTATGACAACAACCGGAGTCAATACCTAGGTGGTGGACTCACTGGCCCAGTGGTAGTTTCGTCTATACAAGCTATGCAGTCCAT
>Ga0307509_10004236_pt1 | contig 20915 bp, 21 predicted proteins | sample 10_EM_MG_FD_202245 | JGI IMG/M metagenome (GOLD analysis project Ga0307509, IMG submission 202245) | Populus trichocarpa ectomycorrhiza microbial communities from riparian zone in the Pacific Northwest, United States - 10_EM | ecosystem: Host-associated > Plants > Roots > Unclassified | place... | reverse complement strand
CTTCGCGGGATCCTTCGAGGTCGCGCGGGCGATGATCTGGTCGGCGCGCTCGTCGAGCGGCTCGTCGATCAGCTTCGACGGCGCAGGGCACACCGACGTCAGCTGCTTCTTCATCACATCCTTCGCGTTGACGCCGGTGAACGGCAGCTTGCCGGTCAGCAGCTCGAAGAACACGATGCCCATCGCGTAGATGTCGCTCGCTTGCGACGCGGGCTCGCCGTCGATCCGCTCGGGCGCGAGGTACTCGGGCGTGCCGTCGACGCCGTCGTCGCGACCGAGGTCGGCGCGCGACAGGCCGAAGTCGAGCAGCTTGATCAGGCGGCGCTGCGCGGGCGTGCGGACGATGAAGATGTTCTCGGTCTTGATGTCGCCGTGGAGGATCTGGCGGTTGTGGATGAAGCGGACGGCGTCGCCGACCTGCCACATCACGTCGCACGCGACCTTCGGCGTGAGCCGGCCGGAGTGCTTGAGCTTCGCGTGGACGGTCTGGCCTTCGAGGAGCTCCATGACCATGAACAGGCCCTGGTTCGCGTCCTGACCGAAGTCGACGATCGAGCAGATGTTGTCGTGGGTCAGCGCCGAGGCGAGCCGCGCCTCGCGATAGAACAGCTCGCGGATCCGCGGGTTCGTCGCGATCGCGCTCTTGATCAGCTTCAGCGCGAACGGCTTGCCGAGCGCCGAGTGGCGGACCTTCATCACGCGACCCATGCCGCCGCGGCCGAGCTGTCCCTCGACGACGTAGCGACCACCGATCAAGTCGCCCGAGCGCGCGCCGCGCTGGCGGCCGACGATCGTGATCGGATCGTCGATCGCGTTGGGGACATCGTCGAAGTCCCCACCCATGTCGACCTGCGAGCCGGTCGCCGGGTAGCCGAGCTCTGCTGCGACGAAGCTCTTGGTCGACAGCACCGACCGGGTGACGGAGGGAAGGAGGGTCTCGCGGCCTTCGCGCTCCACGGGCTCGCCGTCGTCGAGGTCCAGGTCCGACGCGGGCGGCATGCCCACCATGCTAACTCAAAAAATGCGCTATATCGCGCGAATGGACGAGGCGACGTTCGACCACAGCGCACACGAGGAGCTCCAGGCCATCGAGGACGCATTCGCCGACGTCGATCCCGACCAGGTCGAGGTGTCGGTGTCGGACGGCGTGCTGCGGTTGGACCTCCGGGATGGCACCCGGATCGTGATCAACAGCCACCGCGCCGCGCGCCAGATCTGGATGGCCGCGATCGCGAGCGCCTGGCACTTCGATCCCGTCGACGGTGGCACCTGGGTCGCGCCGAAGACCGGCGAGGAGCTGCGGGCCACGCTCGCGGGCCTGGTGCGCGAGCGGATCGGCATCGCGCTGACGCTGTGAGATGAGCTCCGCATGCCAGGTGTGAGATGAGCTCCGCATGCCAGGTGTGAGATGAGCTCCGCATGCCAGGTGTGAGATGAGCTCCGCATGCCAAGTGTGAGATGCTCTCCGCATGGCGGAGTCGCAGATTCTGAGCGTGATCCGGGTGTGGGCCGCCGTCGCGTGGGCCGACGGCATGCTCGCCGAGGCGGAGGCGGCAGGGATGCGCAAGCTCATCCGCAACGCCGAGCTCACTCCCGACGAGCGCGACGGTGCGACCCGCTTCCTCGACAAGAAGATCGAGCTCCCCGAGGTCTATCTCCAGAATCTGAACCCGGAGTCGCGGCGCGGAATCTATCGGGCTGCCTGCCGGATGGCGGTGGTCGACCACGTGTTTGCCCACGCCGAGCGCAAGATGCTGGACCGGCTTCAGGGGCTGCTCGGGATCCCGAAGGAGATCGCGGTCGAGATCGAAGCCGACGTCCCGGGCCTCGAGCCGTAGTCAGAAGAAGTCGTACGCGTGCAGCGCCGCCACTCGATCCGGCACCTCGCCTGGCGCGGCGGCGTCGCGGCGGTCTCGCACGCACTCATGTTCAGCGGGCTGTACCCGCTGGTCCCTCACGCCTATCGCGCGCTGCGCGGCGATCGCGTGCCGCATGCGATGCGAACCGCGTTCGCCGAGTGGGGCATGTCGGCCCTCGTGTCGGCGCTGCGACCGGCTGGCTTCCTCCCGCTGCCGAGCGGACGGGGCCCACGTCCGATCATCGTGCTGCACGGCTACGCGATGAACCGGGCGAACTTCGTCGCGCTCGCCCTCCGGCTGCGCAAGGCCGGGCTCGGTCCGGTCTACGGCTTCGAGTACTGGACGCTCGGCCGGGTCGCCGCGGGTGCGCGCCAGCTCGGCTGGTTCGTCGACGAGGTCCTCGCCTCGACCGGTGCCGCCGAGGTCGATCTCGTCGGCCACTCGATGGGCGGTGTCGTCGCGCGCTACTACATCACGCTCCACGGTGGCGACGAGCGCGTCCACAACGTGATCACGCTCGGGTCTCCTCACGCCGGCACCGACCTCGGTGGCCTCGGCATCGGCCACCCCGCGCGCGAGCTCGTGCTCGGGTCGAAGCTGATCCAGCGCCTCGCCGCCGCGCACGCGCCGGCGCACGCGAAGCTGACGACGATCCTGTCGGAGGCCGACGCGCTCGTGCCCGCTTCGCACCAACCGGAGATCGCCGGCGCCGAGCGGATCGTCTACGCCGATCTCGGGCACGTCGCGTTGTTGGGCTCGCGCCGGGTCGCGCGCGACGTGATCGAACGGCTACGCTCGCCCCCATGATCCTGGTCACCGGTGCGACGGGAAACATCGGCAGTCACCTCGTCGCCATGTTGCTCGCCACCGGCCAGCGCGTCCGCGTGCTGACCCGCGACCCCGCGCGCATCGCGACGCCCGGCGTCGAGATCGCCGTCGGCGATCTGGCCCACCCGGCGACGCTCGCACCGGCCCTCGCCGGCGTCGATCGCGCGTTCTTCGTCACCCAGGTCGGCCAGGGCATCGAGCCGATCGCGGGTGGCTTCGCCGAGGCTGCGCGCGCCGCGGGTGTGCGCCACGTCGTCGCGGTCTCGAGCGGCGCGATCGAGATGGTGCCGCAGCCGCTCCGCGGGCGCTGGCACGCCGACCTCGAGGTCGCGCTCACCGGATTCGCGACGACGTTCCTGCGCCCCGACAACTTCATGTCGAACACGCGGCGGTGGGCGCCGGTGATCCGCGAGCGCTCGACCGCGCCCGTCCCGTACCCCGACGGCAAGAGCGTGCCGATCGATCCGTACGACATCGCCGCGGTCGCCTGCACCGCACTCGTCGAGGAGCGCGACGGCGTGTTGACGCTCTCCGGACCCCAGGTGATGTCGCCGCGCGAGCAGGTCGCGGCGATCGCGGCGGAGCTCGGCCGCCGGATCGAGGTCGTCGACCTCACGCCGGACCAGGCGCGCGCGGGCTACATGCGGGCCGGGATGAGCGAGCAGCTGGCGAACGAGATCCTCGAGCTGATGAACCGCCCACCGCGGCCGACGACGACCGTGCGCGACGTCACCGGCCGCGAACCGCGCACGTACGCGACCTGGGTCCGCGAGCACCGCGCCGAGTTTGCCTAGCCCGCGAACAGGGTCGCCATCGTGGCGCGCCGGATCGTGACGTCGACGACTTCGCCAACCGCACCGAGCCCGGCCGGCAAGATCACGCTCTTGAACCCATCGGTGCGGCCGACGAGCTGCGCCGGATCGCGCTTGCTCGGGCCGGTCACGAGCACGCGCTCGGCGCGACCGACGTGCGCCGCGAACACCTCCGCGCTGATCTTCTCCTGGAGCGCCACGATCTCCGAGAGCCGCCGCTGCTTGAGCGCCGCGCTGACGTCATCGGGCAGCTTCTTCGCGGCGAACGTCAGATCGCGCTCCGAGTACGCGAACATGAACGCCGAGTCGAACCGGATCTCCCGCATCAGCGCGAGCGTCGCGGCATGATCCTCGTCGGTCTCGGCCGAGAACCCCGTGAGGATGTCCGTCGACAGCGCGATCTGCGGCATCGCCGCGCGCAGCGCCGCGACGATCGCGCGGTAATCGGCGACCGTGTAGCCGCGGCGCATCCGGTCGAGCACGACGTCGCTGCCCGACTGTACCGGCAGGTGGACGTACTTGCAGACCTTCGGCTCCTCGGCGATCGCGGCGATCACGTCGGCGGTGAAGTCGACCGGGTAGGGCGACGTGAACCGGATCCGCTCGATGCCATCGACCTTCGCGACCGCGCGCAGCAGCTCCGCGAAGGTCACGCCCTCGAACGCGTAGGAGTTCACGGTCTGACCGAGCAGGGTCACCTCGCGATAACCGGCCTCGGCGAGCTCGCGGACCTGGCGCAGCACCTCGCGCGGAGGTGCACCGCGCTCGCGGCCGCGCGTGAACGGCACCACGCAGAACGTGCAGAACTTGTCGCAGCCGCGCTGGATCGTGACGAAGCCCGAGACGCCGTCGCCGCCGACCGCGCCCGAGAGCCCGTCGTAGGTCTCGGCCTTGTCGAGCTTGACGTCGATCTGTGGCAAGCGGGGCTGCCGCTCCGCGCGCGCGGCCGCGATCAGCTCCGGCATCCGGCGATAGCTGTCGGGGCCGGCGATCACGTCGACCGCGGGGGCCTTGTCGGCCAGGCTCTCCTTGAGGTGCTCTGCCATGCAGCCGACGATCGCGAGCACCGTGCCGGGCCGCTTCTTCTTCAGCGCCCCGAGCTCGCTCGCGCGTGCGAGCACGCGATCCTCGGCCTTCTCGCGGACCGCGCATGTGTTCACGAGGATCACGTCGGCCTGATCGGCCGAATCGGTCGTCGCGTAGCCCGCGCCCGCGAGCACGCTGCCGATCAGGTCGCTGTCGGCGACGTTCATCTGGCAGCCGTAGGTCTCGACGTACACCCGCGGCGCGTTCGGCGCCGGCTCCGGACGCACGACCGCCGCGCGCTTTCCGAGGGGGACGAGCCGATCCGTCATGGCCCGGCTGTCTACCACACTACCGGGACCGGGGCGCGGGAACCTTAGCGACCGAGGGCATCGGCGCGGAGCTGGTAGTCCTCGGCGTACGCGGTCTCGCCCTTGCGGGTCCACGCCAGCGCGAGCTCCTTGCAGCGCTCGGCCTCGAGGCGCGGTGCGAGCTCGCCGCCGGCGCGCATCCCGTCGAGCACCGCGATCGCGTCGTCGATCCGACCGACCGCGAGGAGCGCGGTGCCCCGGGTGTGCTGGAGCGCGGGGACGTCGGGCCGCAGCGCGGTCGCCTCGTCGACGAGGGCGAGTGCGGCGTGCGGATCGCCGCCGCGTGCAAGCGCGGCGCACGCGCGGTTGTTGAGCCAGACCGCGCGCTCCTGAGCATCGAGCGCGTTCGCGTCGACGGTGGCGAGGAGCCGGTCCGCGACCTCGAGCTCGCCGGCCGCGACGTGGCAGCCGACGCGTGAGAGCAGCGCCGCGCGCTCGCGATCCGCGGATCGGGTCACCGCCGCGAGGATCCGGTAGCGCCGCGCGGCGTTGCGAAACCGGCCGGTCTCGAACATCCCGTGCGCGCTGCGCGCGAGCCACAGCCACGCCCACAACACCGCGACGACATCGAGCACGACCGCGAGCACGAGCCCGATCTGGGCGAGCGCCGTCGCGAGCACGATCGGCAGCGCGACGAGGGCGACGACCCAGGCGACGATGCGGAGGGCGTGACGCACCGCGAGGAGCATAGCGCGGGGCGCGGCGAAATCGGGCAACGCCATTTCGGCACGCCGGGTCATAGTGGCGAGATGCGGGCCTGGAGCGTGCTGCTCGCCTCGGTGGCGGTGCACGCGGTCGCGTTGTGGGCGGTCGCGGAGTGGTGGCACGCGCGTCCGGAGCTCGTGATCGTCGAGGCGCCACCCGCCGCGCTGGCCGTCGAGATCGTGCCGCCGCCGGCGGTCGCCCCACAGGTGATCGAGGTAGCGTTCCTCGGGGCGGAGGCGCCGGCACCGGCAGCGCTGGCGGTCGTCGCAGCGCCGGCGCGTGCGAGCCACGTCGCGGCCGTCGCGCACGCGGCGAGCGGCGTGTCCGTCGCGACCGAGACCGGATCGAGTACGAGCACGAGTACGACTTCGGAGACCGGGCGACGGCACCTCGGGATGCGGGGACCCGAGCTGCATCCGAGCGACGAAACGCTCGGCCACATCGCCGAGCAACCGGGTCATGCCGGCACGACGCCCATCCCCTCGCATCGGATCGAGGATGCCCCAGGCGGCCGGGCAGTCATCCACGACGAGGTGACCGACATCGCCGTCGATCGCGACGGCACGGCGCACCTTCACGACAAGCCGGACATCGACGTCCACATCGCGGTCAACCCGCTGGCGATCATCTCGAACCTGAAGGGCGCCGGAAAGCTGATCTCCGACTGGGCCGAGGATCCCGAGGCCGGCAAGCGCTACGGGCGCACGCAGGATCTGTCGCGAGCGAACCAGGCATCCCCCGGCGGCTGCGGCTGGGGCGACCCGATGTGCGACGACCCCGAGGCGCCCGACGCCGACAAGGCCGCACGCAAGCGGGGAGGCGCGGGCCAGGCGATGCTGTTCGGGATCGCGGGCAAGCTCGACATCACGTCGTACCTGATGCGCAAGCTCGGCGTCGGTGACGCGTACGACGCGCGCAAGATGAAAGCGCTCGACGACACTCGCCTCGAGCGCGCGGAGCAGGGCGGCAAGTACAAGGAGGAGCAGCTCGCGCACGCCTCGCAGTTGATGCAGCAGAACCTCGAGCGCGTGTGGAGCGGCACGCGGGATCCGGACGAGCGCAAGGTCGTGCTGTTCGAGCTGTGGGACGAGTGCGTCGAGGGCGAGGGCGTGCAAGCCGAGGCCGGCGCGCGCGCGCGCATGATGGTGATCGGCTGGATCCGTGCGCACATTCCCGCCGGCACGCACGGCGCATACACGCCGCAGGACCTCGCTGCGCTCGACGCGCATCGCACATCGCACGCACACTTCGCACCCTACGACTGACGGCGATTCGCGCTTGTCGCACGTCGCACGATCGCCGAAGCTCGTCGGATGCGGTACCTGCTGTTGCTGCTGGTGGGATGCGGCTTCTCGCCCACGCTCCTGGGCGACGGCGGGATCACCGGCGAGGGCGGCAGCGGCAGCGGCAGCAACACGGACTTCCAGTATCGCAAACGCGTCACCCTGAACGTGGGCTCGCCGGCGATGCTGACCGACTTTCCGGTCAGCATCGTCACCGTCGATGCCGAGCTCGCGAAACGCGCACCGGATCCTGGCCAGATCGCGTTCACCGACCTCTCCGGCACGCCGCTGTCGCGGGAGATCGTCGCGTACGAGCCGTCGACCGGCGCGCTCGAGGCATGGCTCCGGATCCCCCAGGTCACGGGCAGCGTCGACGTCTACATGGTGTACGGACCGGGCTCGCCGGCCGAGCCGATGAACGTGTGGCGGGGATACGCCGCGGCGTGGCACTTCGCCGAGCTCACCGCTCCGTTCATGGATAGTGCGGGCGGGCGCACGGTCTCGCCGCCTTCGCCCGGCGCAACTCCGACGCCGACGACTGCGGGGATCATCGGCGCCGCCCAGAGCTTCGACGGCTCGGACGATGCGACCTCGACCGCGCACGATCCCACGCTCGATTTCGGATCGGGCTCGTTCACGATCCAGGCCTGGGTCAACGTCGACACCAGTGCCAACGGCTACGACGAGGTGCTGTTCAACGGCGGCGACAATGGCCTTCCCGGCTACATGCTCACGCTCGGCAGCGGCAGCTGGTTCGCGTACGTCAGCGACGGCATCGAACGCCACACGACGTTCGGCCTCGAGACGGCGTTACTGCATCGCTGGAACCAGCTCACGGCGGTCGTCGATCGCACCGCGAATCTCCTGTCGACGTACGTCAACGGAGGGTTCGTCTCGCAGGTCTCGATCGCGAACCTGAACGATGTGAGCTCGACGCAGGCGTTCCAGATCGGATCGCTCAACAGCTCGTACATGTTCGAGGGCACCGTCGACGAGCTCCGCCTCGTCCGGTCCGCGCTCGGCGTGGACTGGATCGCGGCCGAGTACCGCAACGTGTCGACGCGCTCGTCGTTCGTGACGTTCGCGCCCGAAGAGACGTTCTAGCGCCAGTCGCCGCCGAGCTCGGCTTCCATGACGTCGCACGCGAGCGCCACGCACTCGTTGCACAGTGCCGCGTTGCCGCGGCCGAGCAGCTTCTTGACCTCCGCCTCGAGCTTGCCGCACCACGAGCACACGTTGGTCGCGTGGACGCGCTCCGCCTGCGGGAGCGCCGCCGACTCGCGCATCGCATCGAGCATTTCGGGACTCGGCACCTTGAACTCGCCGGTCGCGCCGACCGAGAGCCCGCCGCCGAGCGCCTTGTGGCAGTGGCCGCACACCATCACGAGCTCGCCTTGGTCGAGCGCCTGGGCACAGATCGGACAATGCACGCGCTCTAGGCTAGCGCGCCTCGCCGCCGATAGGCAGCGAGATGATCATCGTCGTGCCGTCGCGTCCGGTCTCGACATCGATCCGCCCGCCGTGCTCGGCGACGACTGCGTGGCTGGTCGCGAGCCCGAGGCCCGTGCCCTTCTGCTTCGTCGTCACGAACGGATCGAAGATCCGCGCGACCAGCTCCTTCGCGATGCCAGGACCGTCATCACCCACCGCGATCACCGCGTCGCGATCGCGCCGGCGTGCGCGGACGGTGACGTGCTTGCCGCCGGCGGCCGCGGCATCGCGCGCGTTGCGGACCAGGTTCCACAGGACCTGGCGCAACTTCGCCGGATCGGCGTGGATCCGGAGATCGAGATCGACCTGGCTCGTGAGCTCGATCTCCGCGAACGCCGCCTCGCCACGCGCGACCCGGAGCGTCTCCTCGACGAGACTTCCGAGATCGAAGTCGACCGGCTCGCTCGGCCGCGGGTTCGCGTAGTCGAGGAGGTCGCCGATCAGGATGTTGAGGCGCTGGATCTCGCGGTGGACGATCTGCATCAGCGTTCGATCGTCCTCGGAGGTCTGCGCGGAGGCCTGCAACAGCTCGATCGATCCGGAGATCGACGCGAGCGGGTTGCGGATCTCGTGCGCGATGCCGGCCGCGAGCTGGCCGACCGTCGCGAGTCGCTCGGCGCGTCGCGCATGGAGCTCGAGCCGGCGCAGCTCGGTCAGGTCCTGGAAGTTGATCACCCGGCCGATGACCTCGTCGTGAACGTCGCGCAGCGGCGACACGGTCACGCCGAGCATGATCATCTCGTGGGTCTTGGTCGGCAGTGCGAGGTCGGCGCGCTGGCGGTTGTCGGCGATCAGCGCCGCGACCCCGGGCATCGCCTGGTCGACCGGCTGCCCGGCGAGCGCGTCCTGGTTCGCGCGCAGGATGTCGGCGGCGATGTGGTTCGCCGACAGGATCGTGCCGTCGGGCGCGATCGTGATGAGGCCCGAGCTCAGAGACCGGACGATGTCCTGGTGCAACGTGAAGAGGTCGGCGGCGGCGCGCTGGGTCGTCGCGAGGGTCTCGGCGCCCTTCTGGAGCTGGTCGCCGAAGATCACCGCGAGCGCGCCGACGCCCGTCAGCGCCGCGACGTTGATGCCGAGCGTACGGACGAAGTCGAACCAGCTCTGCTCCCACGGCTTGAGCTGGCCGAGCGGGACCGCGAGCACGTGCGCGTGGGCGACCAGCGCGACCGCGATCGCCGCGGCGACCGACGCCACGGTCGTGATCAGCGCGCCGCGCCGGTACGACAGCGCGCCGGCCGACACGATCGTCAGCGCGTAGAGGAACATGTACGGGCTCTGCGCGCCGCCCGTGATCAGCACGAGCAGCGAGGTCAGGACGATGTCGTTCGCGTGCATCTGCCGCGCGACCAGCTGCGGGGCCACGCCGCGCCGGAGCTGGAGCCCGAACACGATCGTCGAGAGATACGTCGCGGCGATCACCGACGACTGGATCCACATCGCGAGCCGCGCCGGGTTCGCGGCGTTCGCGAGGATCCACACCGACAGCCCCAGGACGATCGTGATCACGATCGTGCGGAGCAACAGGTGGCGCGCGACGCGTTTGCCGAAGTCCTCGCTCGCCGCATCCGGCTGCGCCGGCACGCGGACCAGCGAGTCGGCGGGCGACGCGGTGGAGCTCACCCGCCGACGGTACCAGCGAGCTTGAAGATCGGCAGGTACATCGCGATGATCATGCCGCCGACGACGACGCCGAGGAACGCCATCATCACGGGCTCGATCAGCGATGTCAGGCCGGTCACCGCGGCATCGACCTCTTCCTCGTAGAAGTCCGCGATCTTCGACAGCATCTGGTCCATCGCGCCCGTCTGCTCGCCGACGCCGATCATCTGGACGACCATCTGCGGGAACACCTTCGACTCGGCGAGCGGCCCCGCCATGTCGTGACCCTCGGAGATCTTGTCCTTCGCGCGCATGATCGCCTGCTGGACGACCTTGTTACCGGCGGTCTTCGCGCAGATGTCGAGGGCGTCCAAGATCGGGACACCCGATGACAACAACGTCCCGAGCGTGCGCGTGAACCGCGCGACGATGATCTTGCGCAGGGTCGGGCCGACGATCGGGATCCGTAACAGGACGCGATCGAACAGCTCGCGGCCTTGCTCGGTCCGCCGCGCCATGCTGATGCCGACGACGATGCCGACGAGCGAGCCGAAGATCAGGTACCAGTTGTTGACGAAGCCGTGGCTGATCTTGACGACGACCTGCGTCGCGCCCGGCAGCTTCGCGTTGCCGAGCTCGCGGAACATCTTCTCGAACGTCGGGATGACCTTGATCAGCATCACGCAGATCACGCCGATCGCGACGACCATGATGCCGGTCGGGTAGTACATCGCGCTCTTCAGCTGACCCTTCAGCTTGACGGCCTTCTCGATGTAGACCGCGAGACGATTGAGGATCGTGTCGAGGATACCGCCGACCTCGCCCGCGGCGACCAGGTTGACGTAGAGCTCGTCGAACACCTTCGGGTGGCGCTTCAACGCGTCGGAGAACGTGGCGCCTTGCTCGACGTGATTCTTGACGCTGTAGAGGATCTTCTGGAACGACTTGTTGAGCGTCTGCGAGGCGAGGATGTCGAGGCACTGCACGAGGGGCAGGCCTGCATCGATCATCGTCGCGAGCTGGCGGGTGAAGATCTGCAGATCCTTCGGCGTGACGCCGGTGCCGATCTGGATCGACATCTGGCCGATCCCACCCTCGCGGCGCGCCCGGACGTTCTGCATCCCGTCGCCGCGGAGCCGTTCCTCGACGATCGCCGCGGAGTCCGCTTCGATCACGCCCTTGCGCTTCTCGCCGGCGCGAGTGGTGCCTTCCCACTGGAATTTGGCCATTCGCTTCTCCTATCGCCGGGGTGAGGTATTGGCCGGGCGCGAGTGCTCTCCGAGCGAGCCGCCGGCGTTCGAGATCATGGTCTTCAGCTCGTCGACCTCGGAGGAGTGCGCGAGGCACTCGTCGAGCGTGATCACCTTGCGCAGGTACAGGTCGGTCAGCGCCTGATTCATCGTCTGCATGCCGAACTTCGACTGGCCGATCTGCATCTGCGAGTAGATCTGGTGCAGCTTGTCCTCGCGGATCAGGTTGCGGATCGCGGCGTTCGGCACCATGACCTCGACGGCGAGCGCGCGGCCCGAGCCCGAGGCCTTCGGGATCAAGGTCTGCGTCACGACACCCTCGAGCACGAACGACAGCACCGCACGGACCTGGGCCTGCGCGTGCGACGGGAACACGTCGACGATGCGGTTGATGCTCTGGATCGCGGAGTTGGTGTGCAGCGTCGCGAAGCACAGGTGGCCCGTCTCTGCGACCGTGAGCGCGGCCTCGATCGTCTCGAGGTCGCGCATCTCGCCGATGAGCACGACGTCGGGATCCTGGCGGAGGATGTACTTCAGCGCGCGCTTGAACGATTGCGAGTCGCGCCCGATCTCGCGTTGGTTGACCAGGCACTGCTTGTGCTGGTGCTGGAACTCGATCGGATCTTCGATCGTGACGATGTGGCCGCGCATCGTCGAGTTGATCCGGTCGATCATCGACGCGAGCGTGGTCGACTTGCCCGAGCCGGTCGGCCCGGTCACCAGCACCAGTCCGCGCGGCCGTTCGCACAGCTCCGCGACCACCGGCGGCGCGCCGAGGTCGGCGAGCGGGATGACCTGATACGGCACGAGGCGGAACGCGCCGGCGACGCACGACTGCTGCATGTAGACGTTCGCGCGGAACCGCGCGAGGCCGCGGATGCCGAACGAGAAGTCGATCTCGAGGTCTTCCTCGAAGCGCAGCTTCTGCGCGTCGTTCATGACCGAGTAGCACAGCGTCTTCGTATCGACCGGCCCGAGCGGCTCGGTCTGGAGCTTGACGAGCTCGTTGTCGATGCGCAGTCGAGGCGGCGAGCCTGCGGTGACGTGAAGGTCGGAGGCGCCCTTGTCGAGCATCGCCTTCAGCAGCGCCTGCAGGCTCAGCTGCGCCATTTAGTCGTCCACCGTCACGCGGAGGATCTCCTCGGGGGTGGTCATGCCGTCGAGGATCTTCGCGATGCCGGCCATGCGCAGGCTCTGCGTGCCGCCGCGGATCATCTCGGCCTTGAGGCCGGCCGCCGACTCTCCGGCGAGTACGAGCTCCTTCAACGGGTCCGTGAACGGCATGACCTCGTAGAGCGCGACGCGGCCCTTGTAGCCGGTGTTGTTGCAGACCTGGCAGCCCCGGCCCTTCATCACGGTCGCCTTGCGGATCTGCTCCTCGTTCATCCCCATCCGCGCGAGCGCCTCCGGGTGCTTCTCGCCGGCGATCTTGCACGACTCGCAGATCCGGCGGGCGAGCCGCTGGGCGACGACAAGGTTGACCGACGCGGTCACGAGGAACGGCTCGATGCCCATGTTGAGGAGGCGCGACACCGTTGACGGTGCGTCGTTCGTGTGGAGCGTCGACAGCACGAGGTGACCGGTGAGCGCGGCCTTGACCGCGATCTCGGCGGTCTCGAAGTCGCGGATCTCGCCGACCATGACGATGTTCGGGTCCTGCCGCAGGAACGCGCGCAGCGCGGCGGCGAAGTTCAACCCGATGTCCTCGTGCATCTGGACCTGGTTGATGCCGTGGAGGTTGTACTCGACGGGATCCTCGGCCGTGCTGATGTTGCGATCGATCGTGTTGAGCTCGGACAGCGCCGAGTACAGCGTCGTGGTCTTGCCCGAGCCGGTGGGACCGGTGACGAGCACCATGCCGTACGGCTTCTTGATCGCGTACTTGAAGTCGTCGAGCGGCTTGATGTCGAAGCCGAGCTTCGTCATGTCGAGCTGCAGCGACGTCTTGTCGAGGAGACGCATGACGATCTTCTCGCCGTACAGCGTCGGCAGCACGGACACGCGGAAGTCCATCTCGCGGTTGCCGCCGATCTTCAGCTTGATGCGTCCGTCCTGCGGGAGCCGGCGCTCGGCGATGTCGAGCGACGCCATGATCTTCAGGCGCGACGTGATCGCGTTGCGGAGCTTCAGCGGCGGCCGCATCTCCTCCTGGAGGATGCCGTCGATCCGGAACCGGACCCGGAAGCTCTTCTCGTACGGCTCGACGTGGATATCCGACGCCTTCTTCTTGATCGCCGAGAGGAGGATCGCGTTGCAGAGCTTCACGACCGGCGCCTCGCCGGCCTGATTCTCGAGGTCGACGACGTTCACCGCGTCATCGCCGCCGCTCGTGTAGTCGACGTTGTCGACGTCGAGCTCGCCGACCATCTGGTCGAGGTCCGGGCCCTTGTCGTAGTAGCGCGACAGCGCGGACTCGACGCCCGCCTCCGACGCGACGACTGGCTCGATGTTGTACTGGGTCAGGAACTTCAGCTCGTCGATCGCGTAGATGTTCGACGGGTCCGCCATCGCGACGATCAGCGTCGGACCGTTGCGGCGGACGGGAATGACCTGATGCTTCTCGCAGATCTCGCGCGGGACCAGCTTCAGGACCGCGACGTCGATCTCGATCTCACCGAGGTTGATCGACGGGAGGCTGTACTGCTTGGCGACGAACTGGGTCAGCGCCTGGTCGTTCACGTACCCGAGACGAGCGAGCGTCGCGCCCAACCGTTTTCCGGTGCGCTTGGCCTCGTCCTGCGCCTGCTGAAGCTGCTGGAGCGAGAGCATTTTCTCTCGCACCAGGAGCTCACCAATTCGGCTCATCGTTTACCAGTCTCCCCTGAAAAGACTCGGATTTTCCACAAGGTAACTCCCAAATCACACAGCCGTCAAACAACCGCCCGTCCAACGAATGTTTCGGCCGAGCTGTCGTCAAATCAACGCCCCCCAGACCGCGAAGAACGTCAGAAAACTTGCCACCCCTCGCCATTTGCGCGCAGTTAACCGTGGGCCGTCTTTTTGCAGAATGGAGGACGCGATGAGCTACGCCGAAGCAAAAGAGATCGCACTGCTCCGCTTGGAGCTCCGCGCATGCTGGGAACGCACGGATCGTACGGGCGCCGCTCGCGCGCTGGCGCAGCTTACCCAGCGAATCGGAAACGACAACGAGCTCGCCGCCGAAGTTCGGCGTTGGAATGTGAAGCTCGCGGGCTAGCTGCTACGGCGTGAGCGTGAGCGTGAGCTTGTAGTTGCCGTTTGTCGTCAGTGTGCCGCCACCGGTGGGCGAGACGATCACCTGGACGTAGGTGGGACCACCACCCGTCGGTACATTGGCGAGAGCGACATGGTTCTTGCCCTCGCTAGTGGGCGAGCCCGAGACGATCGGCTGGCCGGTCGATGCGTTGATGACGTTGACCTGGAGCACGGCCTGATTCGGGTCGAACTCGATGTCCGCCGCGAGGGTCTGGTTCGAAGCGGTCGGGTTGACCGCGTACGTGTCCTTGTCCCCCATCGGACAGATCGAGAGTCCCGCGAGCGTGATCGTCTTGACGCCGTTGATGATCGGCAGCGTCCCGATCAGGTACGCCTGCGCGACCGTGTTGTTCGGCTCGAGGTTCGAGTCGTCGGCGCACTGGCCCATCGAGCTACCGCTGCCCGCGTCGGGTGCGGTGCCGCCGGCTTTGAGGCAGACCAGCGTCTGCGCGCTGCCGAGCGGCACGCAGTCGTAGCCTTCGGGACACTTGGGATCGGAGACGCCGCAGGTGAACGGCACCGCACCGAGATCCGGCGAGTACGGGCTGCAGGCCGCGAAGGAAGTGAGTACGGCGAAGCCAAGCAATGCGATCTTCATCGTCGTTTCCTAGAACCGGACCGCGGCAGCCGCGCCCTGGAAGTGATCACCGATCGTCGGCGCGACGACCCACGTCATCTCCGGCGAGCTCGAGCCCGCCTTCGCCGAGGAGGAGCTGCTACCGCCACCCTTGTGGCTGAGCTCGCGATACCAGAAGTAACCGGCGACGACCGCACCGACGACGCCGATGCCGAGCGTCACGTTCGAGATCGTCTGGTCGCGCTTGCCGGCCGACTCGAGGTCGGCGTCGTAGCTATCGTACGGGCACGGCACCGCGGTGCAGGTGCCGTGCGGCGACTTGGTGTCGTCGGCGAGCGCGCTGGCCTGGTTGCCGGCAAGCACGTAGAAGCCGATGCCGATACCGACGAATGCGGCGGCGCCGATCGTCGTGCCCCACTTCGCCTTCTCGAACTTGTTCGAGCCGACGTCGCTGAAGCCTTCACCCGGCGGACCGACGGGCACCGGCACCTCGACGGGCTCTTCCTTGTGCTTGTTGCGGTTGAGCGGATCCTCTTCGTCGTGGTGCTTGATCGCGTTCGGATTCGTCGTCGCGACGGTGTCGTCGTCGGTGAAGTCCGGGAAGTAGTGCTGCGACGCGTTCGCGTCGATGTTGACGAGGTTCGGGCTCGTCGACTTGCCGGAGCGCGCGACCATCGTGCCGGCCTGGTCCTTCGCCTCGACGTAGTACTGGATCGACGTGCCGTTGACCTTCGTCGCGGGGACGCGGCCGATCAGCTGCTTGTAGTGCCACTGCATCGGCTTCGCGACGAACTGGGCGTCGCCGGCGGCGCGGTAGTAGAGGGTGACGGTCCAGCCCGAGTCCTCGGGGACGAACGCCGAGATGTCGAGGGCCTTGCCCGGAGGCGCGTCCTCGACGATCTGGTGCTGGAAGTCCTCGGCCTTGTAGGTGCCGACCGGCTTGATCTTCACCTCCGCCTTCTGGCCGGGCTTCACGACCGGTGGCGTGCCCGTATCGGGCGGCTTGGTCGTGTCGGCCGGCTTCCCGTTGAGATCGGCCTCGAGCTTCTCGGCCTCGAGCTGCTTCACGCGGTCGGTCGCGGCCTTGCGCTGATCGGCGGCGGGCGGCGCATCCGAGAGGAACTTGCGGTAGTAGAACAGCGCGTTGTCGGTCTGCTTGTTCTCGTCGAGCGTGAGCGCGATGTTGTAGAGCAACACCGGGTTACGCGAGAGGCGATACGACTCCTTGAACTTCTCGATCGCCTCGGGGAGCTTGCCCTGGTCGTGGAGAGCCTTGCCCTCACCGTACGCCTTCTTCGCCGCGTCGAGCTGCTCCGGGGTCGGAGTCGGATCGTCGGCCCAGGCTTGCGAAGCCGGCGCGAGCAAAGCGGCGAGCGTGATGACGATGGTCGGGAGATAGTTGCGAGTCACAGACCCTCCGAAAATGCCGAGGCCGAATGCACCTCGGACGTGGGTCTTTATCGCAACGTTCTGATCGTTGCAACGGCTTTAACCAACCGTGCAACGAACTGTTTTCCGACGGAGATCGCCGGACCTACAGTGTGCTCTAGAACGGGTCGACGATGCCGCCGGGCGGCTTCTTGTCGGCGGCCTTCTTGGCAGGCGCCTTTTTGGCCGGGCCTGGCGTCGTCGCGAACGGGTCGACGATACCATCGTTCTTCTTGGCCGCGGGCGCCGCCTTCTTGACCGCAGGTTGCGCGTGCTTGGCCGCGGGCGCGTCGGTCTTGGTCGGGGGCGTCACGACCGGCGCGGTCGCCGTGGTGTCAGCCTTTGCCGGTTCGGTGCCCGGCGCGGGGGTCGGTGGCGTGGCCGGCTGGTCGCCGGTCGGGGCCGGTGCGGCGGCGTTGGCGGCCGGCGCGGGCGCGGGCTCCTCGATCGGCGTGACGATCGGCTTGGTCGGCGTCACCGCGGGGGCAGGCGCGACCGCGGCAGGTGCCGGGGCGGGCGCGGGGGCCGGGTCGTTCTTCTGCATCACCTTCGAGACGCCGAACATGATGCCGAGACCGACGATGAACGCGCCGGCGACGGCGAGCCAGTTGGTGCCGCCCTTCGCGGGCTCGGGTGCGTGCAGCGAGAGGCCACTCTCGATCGCGGCGATGTCCGCCGGCGAGACCGTGAGTCCGGCGGCCGAGGCCTTCGCAGCGGCGAGCGCCTTCTGCGCCTTCAGCTCGGCGATCCGGATCCGCTCCTCGGCATCGCCCTCGGCGTAGAACTGGGTGCTCATCGTCGGCGGCGTCACGGCCTTCGCCGCGACGAGCTCCTGCGCGAGCTGCTGGTTGCGCGCGTCGGCCTGCTGGGCTGCAGCCTCGGCGTTCGCGATCTTCTCGTCGGCGCGGGTCAGGCGCATCTTCAGGTCGGCGATCACGCCGTCCTGGCTGCCACTGCCGGCGACCGCGGCGCGCGCCTCGGCCTCGGCGAGGCGGCCCTGCAGACCGTCGAGCTGGCGGCGCAGCGACTGCTCGCGTGCCTCGCCCTCGCGGAGCTGCTGCTCGGCGGCGCGCCAGCGGAGCTGATCGGCCTCGCGCTGCGACTCGTTCTCTTGCTTCTGCGCTTCCTCGGCGGCGTGCCACGCGTCCGGATCGGTGAGCGTCTGGTTCGCGCGCGAGATGAACTCGTCGAGCGAGCTCTCGACCGACGGCAGCGCCGTCGCCGCTTGCAACAGCGAGGAGGCGCGCTTGCGCCGGTTCGTGCCGTTGGCGCCGACCGCCGCCATCCCGGTGAGGGTCTGGGTCGGCGCGACGTTCTTATCACCCTTGTTCGTTTCGACTGCCATGATGAGGCTCCGAGAAGACGGGCGTGGAGTGTAGCACTATGCCCGATGCGGGGGCGGAACGGTTACCGCCTCCGACCGCGGCACCGTCCCAGTAATCTCGACCACATCGATCTCGTCATGGAACGCACGAGCTTCGCGTTCGACCACTTCTTTCGCGAGAAAGCCGTGCTCGACGATCGTGACGCCGATCCGGCGCCGCTTGCCGACCGAGGCCAGGCTCCAGTGCTCCGCCAGCGCCGCGAGCCACTGCTCGTCGGAGATCAGATTGCGGTGCAGGAGGAACTCGCCGAACCGAACGGGCTCGAGCGTGGCAAGGGGAGCGGCGTGAGGATCCATAACTCGATTCAGCGCCGCACCTTACATACGGGTCCGGGAGCTGTCTACCGAAACGTTTTTGCCTACGCTTTGATTTACAAGGCAGTTCGGGCATAAGGACGCCGATCCCCATGGCGCCGATCCAACGCAGAGGCCGGCGGGCACCGATCGGTGCCCACGTGCGCAAGAACACGGTCCGGCTCCCCGGCGACATCGCGCATCGCGTGCGCGCCGGACACCCCTGGGTCTACCGCGAGGTCCTCGGGCCGCGGGCGTTTACCCCCGAGATGGGCACCTCGATCGACCTGATCGATCCGGATGGCGAGTTCGTCGGCCGCGCGCTCTACGACGCCGACTCGACGATCGCGCTGCGCGTGTTCGTCCGCAACCCGGACGTCCAGATCGATGGCCAGCTGATCCGCGACCGGCTGAAGGCGGCGCTCGCGCTCCGCGCGAAGACCACGAGCCCCGCGCTCGGTTGTGTCCGCCTCGTCAACGCCGAGGCCGACGGTCTGCCCGGCATCGTCGTCGAGAAGTACGGCGACTACCTGGTCGTCCAGCTCTACACCGGCGCGGTCGCTCACCTGCGCGACGACCTGTGCGACGCGCTGGTCGAGCAGCTGAAGCCGAGCGCGATCTACGAGCAGCGCCGCTACCGTTCGCTCGGCGGTGAAGCGCCGCGCCAGGCCGGTGCCGACCTCGTCCGCGGCGACGCCGCGCCGGTCGAGCTCACGGTCGCCGAGGACGATCTCAACTTCGTCGTCGACGTCACCGCGCCGCTGTCGACCGGTCTGTTCGCCGACCTTCGCGAAGGCCGCCGCGCGGTCCGCCACTGGGCGAACGGCCGCCGCGTGTTGAATCTGTTCTCGTACACCGGCGCGATCTCGGTCTACGCGCAGGCCGGCGGCGCGACCGAGGTCTGCGCGATCGACGTCGCCGCGAAGGCGCACGCGCGCGCGCGCAAGAACTTCGCGGCGTCGGGCTTCGATCCGGAGAAGCCCGAGCACATCGCCGGCGACGTGTTCAAGGTGCTCGCGCGGTTCGCCGAGCGCGGCCGCAAGTTCGATCTCGTCGCGATCGATCCACCCGCGTTCGCGAGCGCGGCGGCCCGCGGCGGCAAGCCGTGGAGCGCGATGCGCGACTACGCCGAGCTGATCACCGCGGCGCTCGACGTCACCGCTCCCGGCGGCCTGATCGCCGCCGCGTCGTCGACCCACAAGATGAGCTCGCAGGAGTTCGAGCAGGCGCTCGCCGAGGGCGCGCTCGGTGCGGGTACCCGTCTCCAGATCATCGATCGCCGCGGGCTGCCGCCGGACTTCCCGACGCTCCCGGGTTTCCCCGAGGGCAGCTATCTGAAGTTCGCGGTCGCCGTGCGAGGATGACCGCATGAAGGTGATCGTCGCGCTGCTGGTGCTCTTCGCGTGCGGCAAGCACGAGGACAAGGTCGCGAACAACGACAAGGCCGACAAGACCGAGTCGGCGCCCGAGGGCGACCTGGTCTGCGCGCCGGGGAACAACGGCGATTGCCTGAGCGCGAAGGGCAAGTGGACCGGCTCGCAGTGCTGCCTCGCCGGCCCGGCGACGTGCATCGCCGGCGAGAAGGGCGACTGCATGACGATCTCCGGGCTGTGGACCGGCGAGCAGTGCTGCCTGAAGGAACAGGCGAAGTGCGTCGACGGTGACAAGGGCGAATGCACGAGCGTCGGCGGCGGCTGGACCGGCAAGCAATGCTGCTTCAAGGGCCTCGCGAATTGCGTCGCGGGAGAGAAGGGCGCGTGCATGTCGGCGCACGGGCTGTGGACCGGCGCGAAGTGCTGCGTCCCCGCGTCGTTCACGTGCACCGACGGCACCGTCGGCGACTGCACGACCGCGGGCGGATCGTGGACCGGCTCGCAGTGCTGCTTGAAGAAGTGACCACGTTGACGTTGACCTGAACCTGAACCTGAACGGCCGGCGTTGTCGTCGCCTGCCGAAACCTCACCTGATCCGAGGGCTCGGCCATCGCCGACCGGTTCGGACGTCACCACCAACGGCAACGTTCAGGTTCAGGTCAACGTCAACGCCATCAGGGACGACCGCGTTCCGCTCTCCTTCGCGCGGTGATCAGTTCAGGCGCTTGCGCAGCTGGGTGATCGAGACGTCGGGCGTCGCGATCTTCGGCGGCCGATCCGGCATCGGCTCGAGCGTCCCGATCTGATAGGTGGCGGCGTCGAGCACGCGCTGGTCGAGCTGGCCGCGCACGCCGGCGACGAGCGTCGCGCACGCCTCGGCGAGCGCGGGCAGAGCGACGCCGGGGTCGACCAGATCGTCCTCGACGTACTCGACGGTTCGCGCGATCACGAGCGCGAGCGGCGAGCCGATATCGCGCAGCGCGCCGATCAGCGTGGTCACGGTCGCGGTGTCGCGGACCGGCGCTTCCTGCACGAGCTTCGTGATCGCGGGCTCGATCTCGTCGAGGCTGCTCACCGCGGGCTCGTTTGCATGGCGTCACCGTGGTCACGCGACCCCCGCGTGGCAAGCGCGATCATGGAAGGTCGTCGTCGTCGTCGAACACCGAGTCGGGCTCGGAGGTCGCCGCGACGACGGCGGCATCCTTCGCGATCGCCTCGGCGCTGCGCAGCTTCAGGAACTCGAGGAACGCGATCGCGGTGGGCAGCTCGATCGCTGCGATCGTCTCGATCAGATCGCGCGCCTGACGGCGGAGCGCCTCGCCCGGCGCCTCGGTGCCGTGGACGACGGGACGGCCGACCGCGGGCAGCTCGCTCGGCGCCTGGACCTGGCCCCACGGCGGA
>Ga0307509_10004234_pt1 | contig 20920 bp, 32 predicted proteins | sample 10_EM_MG_FD_202245 | JGI IMG/M metagenome (GOLD analysis project Ga0307509, IMG submission 202245) | Populus trichocarpa ectomycorrhiza microbial communities from riparian zone in the Pacific Northwest, United States - 10_EM | ecosystem: Host-associated > Plants > Roots > Unclassified | place... | reverse complement strand
GGGGAAACAAATAGAAATTTTCTCATCGACTTTCCCAGTGCCGTGGAATACAACGCCAACAAGCATTCAACAACGTGCCGAGCAAGGGGTTCTGTTTTTTTTTATATCCAGGCCATGGACTTTGGAACTTAATAAACCCTCCAGGCCAACTTTCTTCGTACCTATCTCCCCGATGTTGAAATCGCTGAAGAACTCATTCGGGACCAACTTGTTGAGGATATGACCCTCTCTCGAGCCTACGAAAGTTTTGACCCTTATCTGGGCAATCTTTTGGATACTTTCCAACCACAGAATGCAAACGATTCAGCATTCTTAATTTTTCCCACAGGAGAAACCAACCAAGATTTAAGTGAGTCTCTGACTTATGCAGAAGATAGCACTGGAAATGTTATTCTATCAGACTACACTTATATCTCCTATGCCGAGCCCCAAAATATTTTCTTCAAGCCACTCAGGGAACCGTTCTACAAGTTTTTAACGCCCGTCAGACAAGCCTTGGTGTCCAAACGGAGGAATGATTTGTCCAACGGTAGATTATCTACTCATATTGTTGATCAGGGTTGATAAACTGGCTAGATGCCGTTCTCGCGGTCCGCACCTTTAGTTCAACACACATACTCAGGCTAAAACACTTGGACTCTGCCGATCTAAAGGCAACAAGTCTATATGCAATTACCCGCAAAGACATGGAGAATGAAATTGCCGTTGACATACGACATTTACCCTCATCCAATGTAGTATTGACTGTGGGGGATGGCGGGACAGTTTTTGCCTGCGATCCCACAAACGGGGCTAAAGAAATGTCTCTATTCCGTTCCGCATTCATAGAAACGTACTGACCCTTCTCATAGAAGCCTGTTGCACAAGGATATCGATCGGGCCTTTCCTTCACGAGCTCAATTTCGGCGGCTGGCCTTGGATAAAGATCATTCTAGTTATTTCCTCCTGTCTAGTAGGAAAGTCCTGCATCTGGACATGCGAGTGTGTGGAACTGTGGATTGGCTGAAGCATTTATTGACCTAGCATAGATGCAATCCGCCAATGAATTGCACTCCATTTCACCTGGACGGCATGTCTTCACCTCATTGGAAGATTGTCACCAAGGCCACACCGTACGTCTATGTTCTACCAGTCGAGTCTTTTGGATGGATACAAGGTTCCCTCGCAAACCTCTCCTCGCATATGGTCACGGCCGACAGTATGATCGGTATCTTTCGACTTGCACGTTTGATTGCGGGTTGTGCAATCGTGAGTATCCGACAGTTGGACCACTGCATGACCCACTGAACCTTCCACAACTTAGCCATTACGACCTTGAGCTCTCGAGACAACTCCCTAATAACAGTATACGATGTTTCTCAGTCCAGTGATGACCTTATTCAACTCAACACGTTACCATACGATATATCACCCGATTTCAGTGTGTATCGAAAACCCACTGGTCTCCAAGTCTTGAACTTCAAGGAATGTCATGGTTTTGCGTGTCTTTCTGAAAGGGAAGGTCTCAGCTATTTTGAACTACTGTTCACCGGTTCACAAGGAGACAAAAAGGTTACCCTCGAAACTTCGAAGGATGCGCAGATGACGACTGCAGGAGATGTTGACCTCCGCCCTGACATCGGCCCACTAGGAATTCAGGAGTTCAGCGTGGTGGACCTGCAAGGTGCCTATGAATGTATGTTACGTTCACTTCTCAACCAATACCATCGCTGAATGACTACGTTAGCACTTTTTCGCAGACATTTCAAAGAAAGGAAGGAATTCGAAGAAGCCTCTGCAGAGTCGGTTTACGAGGTCTTGGATTATTTCCCCTCGTATTTCCAGAATAAAGAGCTGCCGACAGAATATACATTGACTACGTGAGTTCTCGGGACACAAAAGTAAATTGGTTGACAAATTGAACACCTACTTTGCAAGTTCCGATGTCATCTTGCGGGGGGGTGACGAACCTGATCATACCACCAGAGCTGACTTTCTGACTGAGAGTCTCGTCAACTCGAAGAGGGGGTGTCGTGCGTTGAAACAAGGACGATTAGCACCAGCACTGGTTAACGCGCCATGGAATAAATCCATCCTCCCCGTTCTGTTAAAGCTCGACCCAGAATACCAGGCGGACTATCAGCATTGGATGGAATACTTGCAGAATTTTAATCTTTCAGATCCTGGAGGACGCTCTAACTGGTCTAGAGAATTCGAACGGGAATCTTGCCAACAAATGGTCCTAGATCTTGTCCTTTCGTCTGACATTTACTCGGATTTAACATTTGCCAAACCTGGAGAAATCGATCAAACGCTTGAAACCATGACTGAGGCTCTATCTCTAGAAAATGAACTTCCTCGTGTGGAGTTTGGGTATTTAAAACCTGTGGAAAGAAAATCTACTGACGACGAAGTACAAGCTTCGGAATTAGAAGGTCTGGATCTACCTATTGGTGTGCGATTGCTCTTGGGGGGTTGGGACGATTCCGACGTGGAAGACTATGTTTATCAGGATCCGTATCATGTTGTCAGCCAACCACCGGCGTTGAAGATGATGAAATCTGTGCCCCCAAGTCATCATGACCTTACTATCCAGAATCAGCGTCCTCCTGCAATCCTTGCGTCAAACATCGTTAGAGACCCACTGCCCGAATTATCGCGCCGACCTGTGCTATGGACTCAACAGCACGAGTATTTTTCGACGATTGACCCTGCCATTGGCAGTCTTCCGCTTTCGACCTCGCAGGTCCCTTCCTCTCAAGAGCCGGTTGTTAGCAGGCCTGTTTTACTTGGCGCGCACGGAGGTCGAGCCGTGGTGAATAAAAGATTCTCGAAGAAGCGGTTGGGAGGTTTTTAGTTGCACATATTACTTTTGCCTTAAATTATTATAATTCGCGTCCCAAAAAATATACACCTTGGTTTCGCGACAAGTCGGGTCAAGTGACATTCGCGTGACCCTCCTCGTGCTCGTCTCCCTTGAATTGACTGCTACAAGTTCTTACACTCACTCAACTGCAGTCCTTCGACCTGAAACGAATACCAATTTGTCGTGCAAGAGCACGAAACTGGACTTTGGGCCAGCCCAACAACCAGCTCTATGGATGGACGAAGGTAACCAATTCCTTCCGTGTTACGAGCTCCGTGATCACATTCGGTCAAATTTTAAGGACATCTAATCCTGTTTATGATCCCGACAAATTTAATGACTTTCTGCGGGGTAGTTACTTCCTTTTTTTCTTTTTCTTTTTCTCAGTTCGCCCCGTTCTATTCTAGAAAATAAAGCTGTCGTATGCGCTCTCTCGGCGAGTTATGTTTCGACCTTCGCTGGATACCCGGTTAGTTCCATAGCTATCCTCTTTCTACACAAATTTCATGCGTATCTTATTCTAGCTGGACTCTATCAAATCCAGGTTGCAAACAACGAAGACAAAGATTACCATTCCAAGGCTTGCAGCACTCGTTTACCGAGAGGAAGGTATCATGGGTTTTTACCGAGGATTATGGATTCCTTTGATGACAATATCCTTTGTCCGTGAGTATGGCCTTTTTTTCTTTGCGATATTACACTCCAAATTCCGTCATGTAATAAGGTGCTGCAAGCTTTACCATCTACTCCCGCACCAAGGAGAACTTCCGCAACAATAACATCCTTTGCCGTGATAGTATAATTGATGTCTCGCTGACGGGCGGGATAAGCGGAGCGATGTCTGGGGCCCTCATTTCGTTTGGAAGTGCCCGTATGTTTTTCTCTTCAATTTCATTCCCGGCATCATCTTGACCCAATACAAACCCTAGCATTTGAATTGGTCAAAGTTAGTCCTCTGACTTCACTTTTACGAGATTCATCCTCATATTCCAATTAGGTCCGGAGGCAATTGGAATACACCATTGCTGCCAGCAAAGGAATCTCAATGGTCAAACCTCCTGGAACACTGGAGGCCGTTAAAGAGATTTACCGAAACAATGGTGTTGGGGGTTTATACACGGGGTTTCGACTCCATTTCGGTATACTGATTTCCACCAAAACATTAGAATATGAACTTCTCATGCCTCTTGTGCAGTGCGTGATACGGCTGGCACGGCGCTTTATTTTCTAGAGTATGATGGAATGCGGCATTTATTGGGAAGGCAAAGATCAGGAGAACAAGGCCCAACACCATCATGGCTACCCATCCATTCGTCTCTCGTGCCTTTCGTCTGCGGCTCAGTGTCTGGGGTAAGCGTCGCTAGTCAACCACCATTTTAGCGGCTTAACTTGTTTTTTTACAGGTCACTTCTTGGGCATTGATCTACCCACTAGACGTGTAAGCTTCCGCCTGGTTCACTGATTTCATGCTCTAGATTTGATTTTGTTTTGTAGTGTCAAAACTAAGCTACAGCAGCGCTCACTAGCTGGAGAACGATATCGCGGACCATGGGAAACACTGTACCGGCTAGTTCGAGGTACGAAATGAATTATTCTAAACCCGTGCTTCTTTCAAACGCTGCGTAGGTCCTGACCCTAACGCGCCGAAGCCAATCCTAGCTGGTATAACACGAATATACCGAGGTCTTGGAGTCAGCGCGCTTCGAAGCATCACAACTCACGGTCTATTATGGACTCTCTTTGACATGACTGCCCACTATATCGACAATCTACCACCCTCACTGAGGGCCGACGAACACTATTGATAAGAGCCATCTAAGGTATCCCTGCATTACCGTTGTCCACTCATTTCTTTAAAGTAGATAAAATAATAGTCAGCATATGTAACATAAATATTGAGACTGAAATCAAGTTTGCGGAATATTTCTTCTTTGCGTTCATTTATGTCTGTAATAATTATTGACTTGAAAAGTATGCTGCATTTTTCTATGAGATATTGTATCCTAGCATTACCGAGCTTGGACGTAGTCGTCGATCTTCAGGAGCAAGCAAACTGTTTCTGTGGCAAGCTCGACAGCGCTGGTTGTAACCAAAAGAGGTTGCACAACTTCCTCCTCTAAGATGTTGGAAATCAAACCCTGATGGATCATAGATCAGAGTCAAATTTGGTCCAAGCTGAATGAGTTAAACCAGACCTTGCGAACGTTGATCCCAGCGTTTCTTTCACCCAACGCATGACGATTTCGGAGCTCTGTCACGATGGCAATGGGATTTAATCCTGCATTTTCAGCCAAGGTCGTAGGAATGACTTCAAGGGCATCGGCATAAGCCTGGAAACAGTATGCTTCCATGCCTTTAAGTGAGTGGGCGTGTTCAGAGAGTAAACGAGAGACGTGAATTTCTGGAGCACCTCCACCGCCAATGAGAGCCCTGAAACACTGTTAGAATTTGAGGATGATTGGATAAAATTGATATTACTTCTTCTTCACCAAACACCGGACGACGCAAAGAGCATCGTGCAAACTACGTTCGCATTCGTCCACAACCAATTGGTTACTTCCTGTTGCAAGAATGCTCACGGTGCGGCCACGATTCTTGATACCGGTTATCCGCACAACTTTCATTCCCATATCGCTTGCCTCTTCAACCAAATCTGCGTAGCCCAACTTGTCTTCAGTAAAGGCCTCGATGTCCGATACTGGTTTGCATCCTAAACTTTTCGAAAGGAAATCAATTTCATCGCGCTCAACATCCTTCACAACCAGAATGTTCAAGCGTTTGAGATAATTCAGGGACAAGTCATCCACGGCATCGCGAAGAATAGATTTCTGGATCAAAAGGACGTTGCAGTTTGCCTTCTTGATCTTCTTGCAGAGGTTAAGGATGTATTGCCGGCTTTCTTTAATGACCTTGTCCATGAGTCGGTAATCATTAATGACGACGGTATTATCCATCTGTCAGTAGGGTCAGGGGTGACAAATCGAGAAAAGATATGGGATTACATACGTCGGGCTTAGGCGCACTAAGTTGGAACTGAATAATGGCAATTTTGGCTTTTTCCACCCTCGTGGGCCCACCCGCAGAAACAACCACGTTTTGGTTAAGAACAACACCCTCCACTAGCTCAGTGTCTTCAATTGTTCCTCCAATCTTTTTGACAACGCGAATATCCCTGAGATCAACATTCGACGAAGTAGGGGTAACGAGACGTGAGACAGCAGCCACGGCGATGGGAGCAAGGGTTGAAGAATATTGCGAAACGATCTTGAAAATATTGCAATTTGGTTCAGATGGCTCCACTGCAGGGGAAAATAACTACCTTCGAATTTAAAGACGTGCTAGCTGCGCGCAAAAGGCTCGCTTTGTCGTTGAGGTCGACTGGTGTCGACATCTCGGTGAGATATCCGACTGCCTTTATAGATGCATTCATGAATGATTCAGCCACGATGGTTGGGTGGATGCCCTTTTCTAACATCTTTTCAGCGGCTCCCAGCAGAGCGCCTGCTAAGACAACCACAGAAGTTGTTCCATCTCCGGCTTCAATATCTTGTGCGGCGGATAGGTCAACCAACTAATTGCGTCAAATTTGATAAAGCTCTCCATTATATTAGATCTTGGAAAAAGAATTCACCATTTTCGCAGCAGGATGCAAAGCTTGTACACTTTTCAAAATCGTGGCTCCGTCATTCGTCACAATAACCTCTCCTTTCGATGTTTGGATCTAAAGGAAAATAGGCGTTCAACGTCCTGAATGGAGAGCGATATTCAAGGTGTATGACCATTTTGTCCATTCCTCTGGGCCCCAACGAAGTTCGAACGGCGTCACTGATCGCTGAGACACATTCAGTTTAATGACTGGATAAATTGTCAGAGATCCAGACCTTTTGCCGCAACCATATTCGATAGGCGCAATTCCATGGGTTTGCCCTATCCTCAAAACGCATTAAACTCAATCTCCACTTTAAAAGTTGAACCCCACCTTGTCTTTAAAAGATGCATTGGCGCCCGAGAGGACCTTTGTGACACCCTGTTGAGTCTGGGTTGGCATATCAAGAGATGGATGGGAGTTGTCGATTAAGAATTGGAGAAACGCGTCCAGAAGAAAATCCCGTGATGAAAGCCCAAATCGGGCTTGCTAATAAATGACCTGTCCACTCACTCTTCCCAATACCAGCACCTGGCTACTTCTTCATGGACTTTGTAAGTCCCTTCTGAGCATCTCACGACCGTATGCTCATTGATTATAGTTCGGTAACCCAAATGGCCCAGGGGGGATTTTTGGTCAACTTGCAGCAGGGTAAAGTCTACGCTTCCTTTTGTCTTACGATCCGATTCCAATCCAATCCAGAGGCCTTCCCGCAGGATATGGTCCTCCGCGCCGTGCAAATCCTCGCTCATATGACGAATACCTAAAGGCATACAGTATGGCAATGCTTTCCGGAAGAGAAAGGGAGAATGTTTCATATGGTGGAAAGAGTACGCGTCATGCTAGCTTTTTGTTCATTTCTAACGATATTTTTCCTGATTATAGTCATCATGCCCCAGTCCTCTCTTGCCAACTTGACCAACCTTGATCTTGAGTCCCCATGGATGTTCCAATTACGCAATCCCTCCAATCCTGCAGCTTCAACACACGCTGGTGTACTGGAATTTATCGCCGAGGAGGGCGTAGTCCACCTTCCTTACTGGATGATGAAGACTCTTCGACTAAACGAGGGTGATCCCATCCGAATCACCGGCACAGAACTGCCCAAAGGTAAACTGGTCAAGCTCCAAGCACAGTCTGTACACTTCCTCGAAATCTCCGATCCCAAAGCTGTGTATGGATCTGCCATGATTAAAACGTACTTCCATCTAACACATTTAACAGCCTGGAACAATCCCTGCGCAATTTTTCTGCTCTTACACAAGGCGACATCATCGAGATATCTTACAACTCCATCGTGTTTGGGCTGCTTGTAATGGAAACCCGGCCAGGGGGAGAAGGTATTAGTGTTCTAGATACTGATCTGGAAGTCGACTTTGCCGCTCCTCTTGGGTATGTAGAACCGGAAAGACCCAAAGCAGCACCTCCAACTACAATGGCGTCGAAGCTGAAGATTGATCTAAACTCACATTCACCTGGATCTTCCAGACCGGGTTCATCGTTGAGTGGTGGATTTGCTGGGACGAGTAACAGTTCCACAGCACTCAGTAAAGGAGGAGACCAATGGGAGAGTTTCAAAGGGAAGGGCGAAACGCTTGGCGGAAGGAAGACCAAAGGCAAAGGCATCAGCCATCGGAAGGCAGAGCAGGTGCCAGAAGGAAGCAAGATCATTCGGACTGAGTGAGTTTTTTCATCTTCTTGCATCCGTCTTTCATGTTCAACATGTTGCATTTTCGTAGTCAACATAAAATTGTCTCAAACGATACCTTAGAGTCGGATGTCAAGGTTCCAGCTGCTCTCAACCTTCCATTTGGCCAACTTTTTTTTGGCTTTAATGTGGCAGCGCACACACCACCAGAGCCTGCGCCTGGATCCCCAGAGTCCGTCCCACAGGTAACCCAGTCTACATCTCCTCTCCATCGTTTCACATTTTATATCGTTTGGTAGTCACCCCCTGCCTTCTCGGGAGCTGGCAACACCCTTAGCGGTCGTTCGAATACCATTCAAGCAAGTTCGAGTAATGCAAAGGGCAAATCCAAATCGTCAGAATCTACCTCAGCAGATAGCCATTCCTGGGGTTCCTCTGGCCAAGCCTTGGGGAGGAGAACCCCACTCCAGAATGGGCCCGTTGGCGTTGGCGGCGCAAGAGTCCCTCAAGCTCCTCAACGCAATAAGAAGGCCGTGAAGCAACGTAGCCCTACTCCTGAAGATTGGGGTGTGGATGATGACGATGTGATTATGATTGACAGTGACTAAAGCAGCAGGGAATGGTTTTTTGAAACCTTAGTGGAATGTACTTTATAGCCAACGACCCGTTTTCTGCGAGACTGCTGATGCAATGATGACATTTTTTCTCTCCATCTCTTCCATAATCATTCCGAAAATATGTCGTGCCAATCATATCGTCATAACATGACAACGCCTACTCCTTTTCCTGCTGGAACAGTGCCCTCGTCATTCATGCCAGCCAGAGGCATAGTCCGCCAATTGTATAAGTAGAAATTCAAGAACCCATCACCCAAACCAAACTAATTGTGCATGAGCCAAAGATCAGATGAAAAACATATGACATACTTTGAGATCTTGTAAAACAGTTACGTTGTCCATTAAAGTTAGAGCGTTGAAGACGTCAAACCCTGCTTCATTGGCAATGACAATTGCGTCGCCGATCAGTGTGTATAGGCGTTTCTTCACGAGTCGCTCCGAGTCTTCTCCGCCTTGGAGGCCGGTGTCAGTGGCATAGTAGTATAGATACGCAGCCTCGAGAATAGGATAGATGGTATTGCCTATAACAGTGGACGGCAAGGAATAAAAGGAGAAAAAATCAGTGATTTTTCCTGTCACAGGGTCCTTGTTTAAAGTTAATTATCGGCACAAGAGAGAAAGAGTTAGGGAAAATCACACCTCAACAACATACGAAAACGTAACCTGTTTCTCTCTTCGGTTGGGACCTCCATTCCCAATCTCACCCTTTCCCATGCCGCTTAGGAATTGATGCCTTGCTTCGTCGATGTTAAAAAGGGGTACCATAGTGAAGCGCTTCATGTATTCAGCAAGCAAATGCGCAACAGCTACGATATCTTTCTCCTGCATTTCTCTCAGTCCAGGGAGGGCTGTCGCGGCTGGTGGCTTGTTTACACGAATCATACGGGCAAGAGTCATACTGCGCGGTACGAAACAGAAGCGGGTGTTGACCAATTTTGGAATGTTCAAAAGGCGGTGATAGTATCGACAGACAGTAATCGGTGTGGGAATGACGATCCCTGCGGTGTATATGGCTTGGAAGATCCCCTTGAGGTGACATTGTCGAGTCACTTCTTTAATTAGTACGGGCGCCAATCGTTTCGAACGTAGCTTCTTGTGCACACAGAGGTAATTGATTTCGCTTACATGTATCATACTGCATATGGTCGAGGGTTAACGAAAGAACTACTGTTAAGTGATTGAATTCCACCCACTGCTGGCGCACACGTAAAGTCATTGGGACACCTGATATAAATGCGACCAGTTTCTTGTTTGAGGAAACTCGCACACCAATATGCCATTCTCTGTGGTAGCCAGGAGGTTGCAAAGCCCTAGTATCCCTCCATCATAATGAAAATGGTCTGCAAAGATACGAGAGGCTCACCAAGCCAAGAATTCGGCGCTGTACTGAAACCGGAATGAGGCATGATCATCCTCAATATAATTGAGAGAGAGAAGGTCGTAGACTTCTCTGTTCTGGACAAATCGTAGATTTAGACGAGGGAAAATAGGGTATAAGTGGAATAGAAAACCTGGGTGGGATCGCTGATATCGAGAGTGGACCATTCGAATTCACTGGGGAGTGGATATGGCTCCTGACGGACTTCTTCCCGAGGTTTTGAAGGTTCAATGTATCCGTCTTCAATCGGCGGTCCCTCGCCTGGGAACGCCGTTCAGCGAGGTGTTTATCGAATAATAACAATAAATAAAAACCTAGTTGTGGAACGGGTTGGGTGCCCCAAAACTGGGTAGGGTAATTGACTTCACGGGCATTGGTTGACCAGAATATTGACACACCTTGTGTTCTCCCAAATCCTTTTTATTCAAACCTCCAATTCCAGCCTTTCCTTTCACGACATCCATTATTTTCATTTCTTGCAAAGCTAGCCTGACATTATCAGCGTTCGCCTCCGACGATCCTGGACCTCCTTCTGCCTTGACCTTGTCCAAAACCTGATCGACGACTTGTTGTGGTATCTCCTCGTTTCCCCGGATCGCGTTCAGTAGTTTCTTGGCTCTTGATTTCTTCTTTTTCTTTTTCTTTTGCGATGTGGAGGTCGATGGCACTGAGGCATCCTCCGATACTTTGTGATTTTCCTGCTCCTCCCCTTCGGAATCGGAATGAATGTCGGAAAATTCTGGATCGCCAGTGGTATCGATGATTTGTGGTTCCTTTTCCTTGCTCTTTTGTGAGGCAGACATCGCGCTCAGAATTTGTGGTGATGGGGGTTTTGTAATGGGTCGGAAATTGTACATACTACATATGTCACTTCAAATGGCGTCACATGCCCGCATCCATTCTTGCTCTACTTAATTTACGTAGTTTGCCATAAAAGTACAGCAATGTGGCGCCTCCGAGTCCATAAATCGACAGCAACACCCAGAATACTTACATTCAACGCGTTAAGGACCAAGAATACTGGCGTGGCAAAATCATGAAACGCGCGGAACGGTGCCTGGGGTAAGATTCATGTAGAGTCTCCAAGTTTGGTCAGGAAGAATGGATATTCGAAGGCCGTGAAATCTGCGGTGACCACCGACGACATCGATGCGGCGGTAACCCTGTGAGATCACGACTGCTTCAATCTCGCAAGAATCCTTTGCACGTTGTGCACGCGCATAGCGTAGGCATCTCCGGTTATCCGGGATGGAATTGATGTGATGGAGATCATCCCTGGTAAGGGAAGTCTGAAGGTAGGCATATATGCCTTGCAAAATATCGTGGATAGTCAAAGATTTTGAAGATATGATGATGATGGGACCCCATCGCTCTATCCAATGTGCGAGAATAGGATGGTCAGATAGGATCCAGACCTTTTTTACACCAGTGGGCTGAAGGGCTTCCGTGTCGAAATCAGGGGATCGCCATTTTTTAAAGAATTGGCGATCAGACGAAACGCGGGCAAGGGCAGGGGGATGGATCACATCCCACAAAATTTCAGGAGCGGCGGAGGGATTTTGGGGGTAGATCAGTTGGTAATGGAGGACTAGTGGGTATGGGACGGGTCCCTGCAAGAAATTGGGAGGTATGCCCCATTTCCATGGAGAAGTTGGCCGATACCATTGCCTCTGACCAGGGATGCATATCGTTATACTTTTATCATGGGGTGGATGGCCGAGCCGCATGGGAGGAGTGGGGAGCCGCGGTGGTGCATAGTCGGGAAGAAAGGTGGAGGGACTGGGAGGAATAAATATTTCGACAGGTGGCGACCCTTTGAGTCAAGGTCAGTACTTGTAAACAACAGGGATTTGACACCACTCTTACCCATGGAGACGAAGAGAGTGGTTACGTAATCCACGACTCTCCTCCTCCAACATGATTATTGTCGTTTGCGCCCTTTTTATTCTTTGTGGACTCGCATCACCGGCACCGCGCACTTATGATACCCACAATTACTATGTCTTTCGTCATATTTCCTCTGAAGCATCATTGGCTGATGTCGTTCATGCTTTGAATGTTGAACTCGTCGGACAGGCTGGAGAGCTCCAGGACCACTGGTTAGTCAGGCAACTCAAACCACAGGAAACCATAGATCCCGTCCTGTCTGCCTTTGACAACCTCAAGGCTCATGCTGCCCTGCCCCTAAACTCTCGCTCCCTCCTCGCCCGCCGCATAGTCTCTTCTGTAGACTATCTTTCTCACCAAACCCTTCGTCGTCGTGTAAAACGTGCTCCTCCCCCAATATCACCCCCCTCTTCACACACAGTTGCTGCCCTCCGCGGCATTCAAGATCCACTCTTTCCGCAACAATGGCATCTTGTCAACGATGAATTTCCACAACACATGATGAACGTGACGGGCGTGTGGGATATGGGCTTTAAAGGCAAAGGCGTCATATCATCTTTGGTGGACGATGGTTTGGATTATGAAAGCCACGACCTCTCTGCAAACTTTGTTCGTACCACCATCCTTTCTACATCCCTTTAATTGACCTTTGATTATAGGATCCTGATGACTCTTATGATTTTAATGACCACCAGGACCTTCCAACGCCCAAAAACTTTGATGACCACCATGGAACCCGGTGCGCCGGCCAAATTGCAGCCCAAAAGAACCATGTTTGTGGCATCGGTATCGCGTACGAATCCAAAGTTGCAGGTGTTCGCATCCTATCTGGTCCTATTACCGATGTCGATGAAGCTGCTGCTCTCAATTACGGATTTCAAAACGTTTCAATCTATAGCTGTAGCTGGGGTCCCCCTGATAACGGCCAGTCCATGGAAGGTCCCAACTACTTGATTAAGAAAGCTGTCGTCAACGGTGTCAACAATGGGCGAGGTGGAAAAGGCTCCATCTTCGTGTTTGCCAGTGGGAACGGCGCTGCACACGGCGACCAATGCAACTTTGATGGCTACACGAACAGCATATATTCCGTAACTGTTTCCGCTGTCGACTACAAAGGGCTCCACCCATATTACTCGGAGCCATGTGCTGCCAATATGGTTGTCGCCTATAGCTCAGGAAGCGGGCGTCATATTGTGAGTTTCCTTGTTCCATTTTTGCTCACAGCTCAAAGGGGGGGGGGGGGGGTCAGGTAACCACTGATAAGGGCAAGGATGCGTGCTCTACTACCCATGGAGGTACCTCTGCTGCAGCACCTAATGCCGTAGGCGTTTTTGCTCTTGCTCTCAACGCTCGGTATGCTCCACCAAACATCGAAATTATTTGGTGATTTATAAAGCGAAACAGACCTGATCTGACATGGCGCGACATTCAATACTTGTGCATCGAGACGGCAAAGATGATAAACAACGAGGACCCAGATTGGGAGTCCACCGCCAGTGGTCGAAAATATAGCTACAAGTATGGCTACGGCGTTCTGGACGCATATAGATATGTTAAAGCAGCTCAGTCTTGGAAATTAGTCAAGCCCCAGGCTTGGTACACAACAAAAACCATTCAACTATCCAATGGGACGTACGGGACCGATGGAAAATATTATGGTGGTGAATTCATTCCGTCTGGAGGTCTCGAAAGCAAGATATCCATCACAAAAACAATGCTAGAATCGAGCAACTTTGAAACCCTGGAACACATAAACGTCAAGGTTTGGATTGACCATACTACTCGCGGGGAAGTCGAGGTCGAGGTCATTAGCCCTAAAGGCATCCGGAGCGTACTTGCAGGAGCTCGTCCAGGTGATAGGGATGGCTCTGGGTATCCGGGATGGACCTTCATGTCCGTTAAGCATTGGTTCGTCACTTACTTTTTTTTTCCCCGACCCAACCACCACCTAATATCTCTTCTCTGCAGGGGTGAGAATCCCATTGGAGACTGGACAATCAAAGTAAAGGATCAACAGAAGCCCAACAGCAACGGGACCTTTCTGGGATGGAATATGATTTTATGGGGATCTTCAATTGATCCATCGCAGGCCGTCAAGTTCGAGGTTCCTCTTGTCGACGATCTGTTACCGCCAGCTGAGGTTCCTCCAAGACCCATCCTCACTCCATCATCCGTTAGCACAACTGCCACGAGACAACACCCAAAACCTACTTTACTTCCTCCTAGCGAGAATTCGAAACTTGCATCCACCAGCACCGTTTTATCACAGCCTCCAACCCCACCCACGTCAACCCCAAGCCCGGCAACAATATCTCCTACCCCAGATCTTGCCTGGTTTTCAGATATGTCCGCTCTTGTTACAAATCAGAAGTGGTTCTTTGGGGCTCTAGGCGCCGTTTCAGTATTTGGGATCGGGGTTGGGATCTTTTTTTGGAGACGGCGCGTTGCCAGAATCAATGCTGCCAACTATACCGCCCTCAGTAACGACAACGAACTGTCCATGACTGCGCTGGGTACATCTATGGCTGGAGGACCACGAACAACGAGGGAGTTGTACGACGCGTTTGGAGAGGTGTCGGACGATGATGACGATGACGAGACGACAGCACTAAGACAGCCCCTCGCTCGTTCTGTCGGATTTCATTCTGGTTTCCTAGACGATGATGAACCTTCAACTGCAGCAGGCCTCACACCGAAATACCTCGATGATCCAGATCATGACCACCACACAGGCGGTCGGTCGAACAACGACGAGGCGGAATCGAGAGTCCCAGAGAGCCCCACAGAGAGTGGAGGCAGTTGGGAACATGCTTCTCGGGAATGATCTTGCACTTGCGTATATTTGTATCAATATTATATTACTTAGTGGACGGTTAATGATCATAAATACCACTTGAAAAGCACAAGTATGTAAAAAAATTCCATTTTGGGGGGATACTGGTTAAACAATCCATGCGAGAGGTACATACAAGTGGTGAAAGCAGATTGAATAACAGATTCGACAGAAAACCAATTATAGAAGATACACAGACTTCAGGCCTCAATTCAGCTATACAAAACGACACTAGACAAATTGAATCTTGGTACCACTTGCGATGCGGACCAAAATATTCATGTTTTCATACTGGAAAAATAAAATTCAGTCATACAACATATGTAACATAAGTTCCACTTACAGTCACGACCGTTTCCATGAGTTGAGCCTCCGTGAAGCCTGCACTCAGGACCCGTGCACGAACCTCTACCATAGATAACACAGTGCTGTCCTCTTCGTCGTCATAATCTTCGTCGTCCACATCCATATCACGCTCTCCCCCAGGACCTCTTCCAAATCTCTTGGGCCGTTGGCGTGCGTTCCCGGAAGCACCCATTTCTTTGATCAATCGGAAGATTTGGCTCAGCGCGGACTTGTCGACCTCCACCTCTTGGTCCTCTTCATCAAGCAAGCTCTCTTTGCTGCACTCCATTAGGCGAAGAGCCTCGTCTACGTCCGAATGCTGGACGACATCTGCCCAGCGTAATCGAGCCAAGGCTTGGGCCAGACGAAGGATTCCAAGAAGAGTACGGGCAGATGTGTAGGAGTGCGATTTATTTTGTTGCTCTTCGTCTTTTGATACCTTTCGGAGACGAACATAAGAGTCGACTACATAGCTTGAGACCTCGCGAGGAACTGTAGGCCGTTTTTGCCGGGCAGCGGCAATATAATGTCTTCGAAGAATTATTCAGTGTAAGAAGAATAGCACGCTTGGATCAAACGAGCGTAATACATACCTCAAGACCAAAGGTTCGATTACATCGAAATCCAAGTCCGGGTGCCGGTTGTACATGTGAACGAAGGTGACGTGCTCAGCTAATCGTTCGTCTGCGTCCCGCGATGGTTTATCCAGAATCAAGAACATCAAGTCGAACCTTGACAGCAATGCAGCCGGAAGATTGATGTTCTCGACTGGAGAGACTTTGGGGTTGTAGCGTCCATATAGAGGATTTGCGGCCGCAAGGATGGATGTCCTTGCATTGAGGGTGGTAGAAATGCCGGCTTTGTTGATGGAAATAGTTTGCTGCTCCATCACTTCGTGAATGGCCGTTCGGTCCGATTCTTCCATTTTATCAAACTCATCAATGCAACAGATGCCATTATCTGCAAGAACAAGAGCACCACCCTCTATCGGTTCGAAATGAGATCGAAATTAGTTAGCACTGGCGCAAGGGGAAGAACCGACATACCCAGCACCATTTCGTCTGTAACTGGGTCACGCATTACTGCAGCCGTTAAACCGACGCCGGTGGACCCCTTGCCAGTGGTATAGACGCCCCGAGGCGCAATTTTCGAGATATACTTCAGCAATTGTGACTTGGCAACACCAGGATCACCCATCAAGCAAATATTGATGTCCCCTCGAATTTTCATGCCATCGCCAGTAACCTTTGTTACACCTCCTACGAGTAGCAATAAGAGGGCCTTTTTAACATCCTCGTGACCATAAATCTCGGGGGCGATGCTGTATGCCAACATCTCATACAAATTCGGATCCTTCTGCAACGCCGCAATTTTGCTTTCTATTTCGGGAGTGAGCTCCATTTCGCTGTACTGTTTCTTGAGCTGGTCAATGTGATGAGCCTCAAGGTAGGTATCAGTGAGGAGGCCAGCCCGTATTGCTTGGAAACCAGTATACGGGATAGGAAGAAAGATGCCCCCGATGTGAACGATGTCGCCAGGGTTCATGAGGCGAGTCAAGTTGCCGTTGACATGAACGGTCATTGAGCGAGGTATGTGCCCAACGGGAACTTGGTCGGGCTAAGGGTGTTATAAGTACTAATCGTAAGGTGATCCTTGCCACCCACCATTTCTTGTATTTTGACTTCCTGGAAGGGACTGAAACGACATGCCCTGGTCTGCATATGCAATGAACCATGGATTCCGTTCTTCTTGCACTCATTTTCATTCTGGCAATCAAGAATAGGGGAGAAAGTTTTGTTGGATATATCCTGGAAGGTTTCTGAGCCACAGACATCGCAGGTATAGGCATTAACTTGTAACAGTGGTTTGACCTCGGATACACGCGTCACGATGCCACGAACCGTGATTAATCGACCCAGAGAGGAACCTTTGACTTCCCGTACTGCAATTGGGATATCGCTTGTCAAAGGTTTAAAGTAAAGGTTACTAGTGACAAGTCAGAATTGCAAATGGTTAATGGATGAAATACGCACTAGCGTCGAAGTAAATGCTCTGGAAAACCCTCCTGTGCACCTTCTAGTTGCTCATTTCTCTCCCTCCGCTGATGTAAAATGACATCAATAACTTCGTCTTGGTCGCTAATATCTTTAGTAGGTTGAGGCATGAGGTTGTCGACGACCTCGCTGAAGAGGTTAATGTATCGTCGGGTATTGTTCCGTATCCGTGATACTAGTTCTGCCATACTGTTTTCATGCTAAACAAGACAATGAGTATACTCGATAAGAAAAGAAATGACGCGCCCTTTACCTCAAGAATGTCCTCTAATTCAATGATCAGCATTTGCTGGTCACGATTAGCTATTTGTTGCTGAGACGGTTATTAAACGCGTCGTTCACGTGTAATATATAAGAATAACGCGTACAAGTTGATACATGTACTTGAGGGATAGAGTTTCGCGGTGTGAGGCAATGTCTGAATCGTCAATGCCAATGTTTGCGAAACCCCGGGCAAGATCGTTTTCGCCACCTTTGTATTTTGACAAAAAGTCGCGGATTTTTTCTGGGTTAAGGAATGAGACCTGGTACGCTAAATATCGAGGTGGAATAGCTACCTTTTTCATCGTCATATTTGATGTCGATGTCCACGACGGGCAAGGACATGTTGGAATGAGAGCAAGGGTAGTGTGTCGGTGTTTGAAATCACCTTGCTTCGCCTCTGTTTTGGACACACTGATAATTGGCCTCTGTTTCACTGCGCTAAGTCCCCCAAGTGCAAATGCCCTCGTCTCATCTCGTTCCATATGTCGAAATTTTATTTGACCCATCCAAACGACCGAGAAGATACCGATCTCCAAGCCCAGCCATAACCTCGTCTGGTTCGCAGAATACAAGGACTACAAGCCCAAATCCTTCACCTCACAAAAGGAGAAAATTAGATGCTAGTGATGATGAAATTATCAATCATGTACGATGTGTAATTATGTGAGCTGCTAATAATACTGATATCGTCCTGTAGCTTCATAATGTGAGGCTCAGTCGACCGTTGTCTCCAACAGCATCCGATTTCTCCTTCAATGTATGGTGTCTTGTCTTCCCCATAACCACTTTTTTTTTTTGAAACAATCTTAGTTGAAAGCACACCAGAAGGGGCTTGGTAAACTCCACCCTTCCAGCTCTTCAACCTCAGGTACAGTGGCACCCTCCAGATCTGAGAGTCTTGACGCAAATCGTATGCCATTCATATTTTGGGGCTCTATTCACTCACCTGACATTGGCTGATAGGGAGTCTTGTTGGTGTCAGTGCTGACGACCTTGAAGAGGATGAAATTCTATATGTCGAAGGTGAAACCCCCCTGGAAGAAGACGACGGCATGGATATCCCAGTCCGCTTGCTTTCTGATTTCACAGTATATAATCCTAGAACCCTCCAGGCTATCCCTGTGGCCGAACTCTTGCACCTATCCTTCTCTCAAGATGAGTTTCGAGCATCAGGCCTTGTAAAGGCCTGGGTAAATGATTCAGACACCCCAAGTGATATTTCAGATGATGACTTGAGTGAGGTTGGTGAAGGTGATCCTGGAGAGGGAGTAGAACGAGTAACATTGTCTGAAATTTTGGAATTCAGCATCCACAACAAATCTGAGGGTGCCAGTGGCCTTGACAGGTATGTGTTTGTCCAACTTCCAACATGATTTCTAACCAAGAGAACTTTATAAGCAAAATATATATCTGCACAAAATTTGCTTGGTATATATTGGGGGTTCCATCAAGCACCTATAAGCCATATTTTACACCATTCTGGATTCAGCAACGGATCCTTCACCTCCTGGTTACCTCCTCAACAAAAAATAGAAGACTTACATATTCTGAATTCCAGAGCAACATTGCCACTTTAGATGAGGGTGAAGAATCTGTTCCTAAATCAAATGAGCTCTTGGGTAGAAACTTGGGGGGGGAAGATTTCAAGGCAGATGCTGTGGTATGTCCTGCCTGGATGCCTCTTTACCCTGGCCATATGAGCTCACCCCAGAAATTCTAGATTGCCTATGTAGTATCGTACTTGCCAGAAGTATGCAGCGAAAATCACATCCAGATATCCCACGTCCCAGCTGTACGCGAAGTCATGGGTGCAGCATATTATAACTTTGATGACGATCCGCCACGACAAAAAGCCAAGTCCAAAAAGGCTATCCCAGCTAGCTCAAAACCAACAAGGCGAGTCGGTAATATGGAAAAAGATGTCCTGCGCCACCAGCATCCAACATTCTTGACACCGACGGTGAATAGAGTTGCAAAAAACCTTTTTGAGGTTTCTCTTGAGGTGGCCAAATCAAAACTGGAAGATGATGATTCAGAGCAACCTCGACCCCCACATTATAAAGGACATTACTCTGACCCTCAAAGTATCACTTGGGGGGATGAAATGATTGAAGGTTCAAAGATTTTTGGGAGTGCTATTGTTGATGATGTGGTCTACAATGTGAGTAGCTCTCTCTCAAAATTTGTCTCCCTGTTACTAATAACTAATCATCAGGCTGGAGATATCATTATGGTTGAACCTGATGTCAGCTTTGAGGATGCAAGTCACAACCCAAATGCATTTAAAACAGCCAATAAATATGGTAACCACTGGTGGTAGGTTGTCTCTTGTTGATTTTGTCCAACTTTAGAGTGATATATTTTTGAAGGTTTTGTCAAATCCGCTATTTTCATGAAAAAATTGTTTCAGGCAAAAGACAAAAACTATTCCATGGATTGTGGTTTGTGCATGGTAGCAAGACCATCCTCCAGGAGGTTTCACACTCAAAGGCTTTATACATGCTGGGAACATGTGATGACAATAGAGTTACCACAATTTTCAAAAAGTGCCATGTTAGGTTTATGCGACCTGGAGATGAAGAACCAATAGATGATGCAAGTTATGATTCAAATAATTTCCACTGCTCGTTTGTTTCTTCTTTTTTATGACTGTTATTGCTATTTATAACTAATTATCCAGATTACTCTATAATGAAGAACACACTGAATTTGTTGACATACCTTCAGAGGCACTGGCAGTATCTCATGCTGAAGCCACTGGCTGTTATTCTTGTGATCTCAAGGCCAACAGATCTGACCTCATGGGGGTTCACCAGCCTGATGATGGGACCCTGATTCATCATGGAATTGAATACCATATACATGAGTTTGTATATGTTCACCCATCAAGGAATACAAATCTCCTTGACATAGGGCAAATCACTGCAGTTGACAATAATAATGTCTCTGTCACCTTTCTTGGACGTTATGATAGTTTTGTCCACCAACAACAAAAAATTGACAATCATGGGGAATATGATGCTAATACCCTGGTTTTTGATGAGGTATTGTCAGCTCCATTTTGCCTTCTGGATCTCACATATTTTCCACAGAGACGCTTGTTTTTCACCAACAAGAAGAGCATTATTTCAGCTGACAAGCTTGATGGTATATGTCATGTGTTCCATCTGACTGATGAAGTCAAGATTGAAAGCTGGATTCAACATGATGATCACTATTATCTGAACCAAGAAGGTAGCAGACATGAGCTGTCAGCAATGAGCAAAATAGAGTTCCAGTATTGCAAACCCTGCCACCTCAAAGATAAAGAAGGAAGAATGCAGATTGAAAGATTCAAGCGGACTAACAGCAAGGCTGTCGGAATGGAGCTTTTCAGTGGTATGCCACTTCTTTTATTTTTTTC